>ERZ1740072.43-NODE-43-length-75990-cov-14.613735_pt1 | contig 75990 bp, 64 predicted proteins | sample MGYA00581733_ERZ1740072 | MGnify/ENA primary metagenome ERZ1740072 (study PRJEB43018, sample SAMN04849741) | marine metagenome | isolation source: floating plastic debris | place: Pacific Ocean | collected 2008-08-30 | study: EMG produced TPA metagenomics assembly...
GAACGTGATCAACAGATCATCCCCGGTCGTTGTGGTTCGAGTCAGAATGACATCACTCGGCGCATAACCCCGAATGAGGAGCTGGTCGGTGTCTCGGTTACCATTATCTTCAATCTCGTCTGCGCCGTCACCTGCATTAAAGATGTAGGTGTCCGAACCATCGCGACCGAAGATTAAGTCGTTGCCCAACCCAGCTTCGATAATATCCTCTCCAGACGTTCCCTCAATTTGATCATTTCCAGTCGTACCGATCAAGGATGGTACATACACTGTCGTAACAAGAGCCTCGATGTCTGCCGCGCTTAGGTTTGATCCATCGTCAAATACGAGGTCTTCGATACCCCAATGTGCGCCATCTCTAAATTGATCAGTTACCGAAATAGTGCTGGCATCGGGCAACGTGATGATCAAGTCGTCAAAAAGTCTTTCAATCTGCAGGTCGCTCGCAATCAACCCACCCGTAATCTGAAGGACATCTATCGTCGCTGATGAATTGTCTTGATCGTGGATCGTTAGGTTTCCGTCGCCAACCGCATAGGAGTACGTATCCGAACCGCTTAGGCCGATCAGTATATCGTCTCCAAGCCCGCCAGACATGACGTCATCTGTCGAATACCCTTCGATGATATCATTTCCATCTGTCGGGATGAGCGTCGCGGCGATGGCGTCATCGTGTGTCCAAACCGTTCCATCTGCAAACTCATAGAACTCAACACGATATAACCATGAGTGCCGCAACGTGTCTTCTATGGTGATTGTGTCACCAGATGTAAAAATAAACCTTAGATCATCGCCATCTTTTCGAACCAAGAGATCGGCGATTTCCAACCCAACACCAAACTGCACGGTGTCACCCGAGTTGCTGATACCAACGCCCGTTATTGCACCGTCAAAGACTACGTCGTTACCGTCTCCGAGATTGAATATATAAGTATCGCTTCCTCCGCTGCCCTCAAGACGATCATTTCCTGCGCCGCCCCCAAGAGTGTCATCACTCCAAGAATACCCTAATATATGGTCATCCCCAGGTGTCGAAGCATGCTGTAGAAGATTTACTTTTAGATCATCCGAAGTCCAAGACGTTCCATCTGCAAACACAAAATGTTCAACCGTGTAGAGCCATTCGTGCGCCAATTGACTTTCGATCGTAACAGAGTCGCCGCCTGCGAAACTGAAAATGGCGGCGTTTCCGCTTCGGCTTAGAGTCAAATCCGCAATGCTTAACCCCGCGCCAAACTCAATAGTATCATTGGAGTTACTGATACCGAGCCCCGTTATGGCTGCATCGCGTATGACATCGTTCCCGTCCCCGAGATTGAACACGTAAGTGTCGCTTCCGCCACTGCCCTCTAAGCGATCATTGCCTAAGCCGCCTTCAAGCCGATCGCCAGTCCAAGAGTAACCGAGAATGTGATCGTCCCCAGACGTAGATACACTATCGAGAAGGTCCAGTCGGACCTGGTCATCGCTCCAAACGGTGCCGTCTGAGAACTCAAAATATTCGACAGTATGGAGCCATTTGTGACTCAATTGACTTTCGATGACTAGTGTTTCACCGCTCGCGAAGTTGAACACCAAGTCATTCCCACTACGACTCAACGACAGGTCTGCAACGGTCAATCCGGCGCCAAACTGTACTGTGTCATCAGAGTTATTAATCCCAACACCCGTAATAGTTGACTCGCGAATGGTATCATTTCCATCTCCCAGATTGAACCAGTAGATGTCGCTTCCACCGCCGCCTTCCAGGCGATCATTCCCCGCGCCACCGGCTAATGTGTCGTCGAAAGTGAAGCCGACGACTAGATCATCGCCACTCGTCGTTTGGTTTTGTAGGTCAACTGCTCTCCAATATTCAGCATCCACGATCGTCCCATCCGAAAAATGGAACTCTTCGATCTGATCCGGTGTAGCACCATTGCTGTAGCGAATATGTTGCTCGATAATCTTCAGGCTATCAGCTGTGCCATCTAAGGTGAGGACCAAATTGTTTCCATCTCGCGATACGTTGATATCCGCGAGTGAAATGCCGGCACCGAAACTCACCTTGTCTGTCGCCCCTGAAAGAGACCAGTCCGTTTCAACAATTGTGTCATTGCCGTAACCGACATCAAAGATATAGGTGTCACTCAGCTCACCCCCATTGAGCGTATCATCGCCCATACCGCCATCAAGTGTATCCTGCCGGTAGAAACCTTGGATGAGATCATCACCATCGGTTTTCCCTTCACTGAGGATCCGAGACATGACATATTCATAGGTCCAAATTGTACTCGGATCAGATTGGAACTCTATCGTTTCAATCCGATCGAACCACTGGATGCCAAAAGGCCCGGTGTTTAAGAACGAGAACTGGTCTTTGACTAGAATACTGGTGGAGCCATCGGTGAGGCTGATCAACAGGTCATTGGTGTTCGGGACTCTAGAGAGTTCCACCTCGGAAGGATCAATATCACCCGAAAAAACAATCTTGTCCGGCGTTGTAGTGAGCACATTGGTTTGCGCGTCTTCAATTGTGTTCGATCCGCCATCACGTCCGAAAATGTATGTATCGCCATCATCCCCACCCGAGTATGTGTCGTCTCCCGCTGTATCGGTCATTGTATCTTGACGATAGAACCCGGCGATTGTGTCGTTGCCTGCAGTGCCACCCAGCATTAGCTCCATAATATCAGTATCGGTGAGCAGGCGCCCGTCGCTATCGAATGAGAAAAGCTCAATCCGGTTAAACCATTCCACACCGAACGGGCCTGTGTTTGTGGCTGTGAATTGCTCTTTTATTGTCAAAGTCGAACCTGAAGGTACATGCGTGATGATCAGGTCTTGAAGGTTCTCGGACCGAACAAACGTCAAATCATCAAAATTGATATCGTCGTCGAACTTAACCCAATCGCGCTCATCAATTAGGATGAAGATATCATTGTCACCGCGTTGTTCAGGTCCGTACTCGTCGATGACGTCGTGCCCATCTCCAGCACCGAAAACGTAAAAGTCGGCTGAGTTGCCGCCCAGATAGTAATCATCACCAGCACCGCCATCAAACCAGTCTGTGGCTCGCGTACCAATTATGGTTTGATCAGACGCGTCGGTTTCAGCTGCCTCTCGAGCAATATCAAATGTATCCCACACTACACCATCTGCGAAGATAATCTCAACGACACCGCGATCATCGTCTACCGACCCGACCGTTAAGCTCGGCCTCGCACGCAGGAATTGTTCAACAACCGTTATGGTATTTCCCGTCACATTGTCGGTAATAATTAGATCATTATCGACCCGACTAAAGGACACCTCGTCGGAATTATGGCTCGCGAAGCGAATGACGTCTCCACCACGTGCATCTTGAAGTACTAGCTCGCGATCATCGATGATGTGGTCTGCGAAATTCGACCCGACCACGTAATTGTCTGGAGCCGCCCCACCCTCAAAAGTGCCAGCTGTTGTGCTTAGGTAGAAGATATCAGCCTGATTGGTCCCCAGCGCGAGTGTTACGCCCGGAATGCCGAGCGCATCAGCAGCAGTCTCGATCGAGACTGGATAAGTTGCGAAAGTCTCGTAACCGCGAACTAAGTTCGCAAACTGATAGCTATAGGAATTCTTGAGCGCGTCCGATCCGCGATCAAACTGTGACAGAAATAACCGTAGATATGGCGCCCATTCGATAAGATATGCTGCTGCATCTCCTTGATCGTCTGCCGCGTCTAGAATTGTCTGGTATGTATTTGTCAGATCGGCAGCTGTGTCCGCGACAAAGACATCTTCTTCAGAGTTGTACGAAACTTCTGAGAAGAACCCGCTCATGCCTCCCTGAACCGAAACAGTCATGGCGATTTGCAGCTCAAGGTTCGCTGCGATTTCCATGTAATCAATCATGACCGAGCGATGGGCGCCATTCTGCTCAACTAGCTCATTGAAAGCGACATCTTCACCAGTGAATCTCTCGAGAACATGTAGCTGCTCTTGCGAGAATGTTGAAACAAAGCCGCCTTCGGCGGCGGCCGCCGCCGCAAGGCCCGCTTTGGCTGCTAGAAAACTGGTAAAAGAGTCGCCAGTTCCAGTTAGGTGCCATTCGGGATCGTCATTTTCATTCGCCGGCGGATCATACCAAATCATGTTGGTGATCTCGACACGTCCTGACTCCCCGATGATATAGGAGAAGTGCTCGACCGGCTGGTAGTCTGAGGCGTATGAATATCCGGCTGCGTCTGCTGCTAGGTGTAAGGCCTGCACTGCGAGGGCTTTGCTAGCATACGAGTTTTGCGCGCCGCCATTGAACTCACTCTGAAGATACCAGACCAAACCTCCATTGCCATCATCAAGAGACAGCACGAGATCTCGAACGATAATCGACCCGTCAGGTTCGACCGTATATGAATAGTCGAGTTCACGCCCCATATTTGCGGTGAGTGGCGCACCGTCATATTGCGACCAAGCCGTTGTTAAGGGACGAACAGCAGTTAGCAGATCTGACAAGACCGGCGTATCGAGCGTCGTTTGCGCGGCTTGAAGTTCAGCGAGAAGGCTAGCGTTCTGGGTGGCCGCGATCTGTAATCCAGGCAAATCGCCATAGCCTTTTGCATCGGGGAGTACTGCGGCCGCACCAGAAACGGTTGTATCGCCAAGATACTCTGTATTGACCTCATCTGTTCTCAGGCGAACGTCGAAGATACTTTGGCTCGTTCCATCTGAAAGTGTATAGCTCCCCTCGGCCGCGACTTCGTTACCCGTCATATTGACGAGGGTTTGATCGGTCGGCGTCAAATTGATTGAGTCAATTCCGCGATCGGTAAGTGATGTGAGCTCACCCGCATCGGTGACTCCATTACTATTGATGTCTTGCCAGATGCGAAGATCTGCAAATACGGCGTCATTCACATCGATGATGCCATCCGCATTTAAGTCATGAACAGCAAGCGCATCAAACCCGCTCGTATTGCGGTCCCCAAACAACTCGGAAATATCATTGATCTGGCCGTCTTGGTTGAGGTCGATCGCCAGGAAGCCATCGTCTCCTGTGGTCCATCCCGCACGTTCCGCAAAACCGTCACCATCGAGGTCAAAGTAAGGCGAAATACTTGACATTGCTGCAAGCTCAAGCCCATCGCCATCTAGGTCCAGGATTAAAGGATCTGTGGCTGATCTTTCCTCGCCATTCAGCGCGAAATAGACCTCATCCATCATATCAACGATGCCCTGAATGTAGGCTTCGCCTCCTGGGTAAGCCGGATCCATGATTTGATATGCCGACAAACTCACAGCGCGTAGACGAATCCCTGCTGTCATCTCATCGTCGTCATAGCCTGCAACGAATAGATTTTGTTTCCCACTTGCGCTTTGTATCCAAAGCTCACCAGCATCATTTTTACTGTATCGAACACCTTCCGAAGCATCGAATAAGGACTCTTTCTCGCTAGCATCCCCCCACCCCAAAGCACCGTTGAGAATCCTGTTTCCGAAAAAGATATTATCCTCTGCCGTCGCATCCGCTAGCAAAGCAGCGGCGGAAGTAAAAACGACTGTATCCGCTCCTAACCCAGCTAGTAGGATGGTTCCCACGTCTTGAAGCAAGAACGCATCATCCTGATTGGTGCCTCTGATAATCTCTACGCCATCAGTTGAAACTGTGCCTGCGCTTGTGCCATTTACTTCTAGATCCCCGCTTCTTTGGTCATATTTCACGCTGCCGCTAAGCGCACTCAGATCAAGGGTATCTTGTTCTTCACCGCCAATGAATTCTATAGTTCTGTCTTGGAGGCTCTCCACGGATTCGATCTGGAAGATATCGCGTTGATTGGTTCCAACAATCCTCTCGATCGAGACCAAAGTGTCGGTATCTCCGTGCGTATCGGTAACTGTGATGGGATCGAGAGCAGCACCTCCGACCACGACTTCTATACCTGACGCGCCACCATCTTGTGAGTAGTCCACAGTGTCGATACCGTCGGCTGTAGCTGAATCGAAAAGACCGGTTAAGTCACCGCCATGAAGATAGTCGTCGCCCTCCCCGCCGATGAGAATATCATTTCCGCCAGCTCCGAACGCGCGATCATTTCCGTCCTCTCCGAAGAGAGTATCAATCGCCAAATCATCTGCTGGCGCCAACTCCGGATCGCTGATCAGAGTATTACCAGTATGGCCATGCAATTCGTCATTTCCCAAACCGCCTCTTAGGGTATCGATACCTTGTCCACCGTATACCACGTCAACACCATCACCGGCATTGACCTGATCATCGCCATTTTCTGCAAAGACTAGATTGTTCCGAGCACTAGCATCTTCTAGACCTTGATCCGTGTAGGCCAACAGATCCATTAATCCGACGCCATCAACCGCATCCACAATAACGGTGACCGTATCTGCCGAAACACCTTCGGGGACCTCTGCTGCTAGGGAGAAAAAGCTATTTAGCAGTTGGGTATTCGCTGGCTCAAAAAACGACTCTATTCTCTCGAGAGCTGAGTTCGCTGAAATATGCCTGTTGGTATAGTATTCGATATAGTTTGCCTCACCGTTTCCGAGACGAGAGGTATTCGCATCAATTGTTTGAATAACTGTTTTGGCCTCAAGACCAAAATCAGTTGAACTCGGCGTGCGATCCCCTTGCCCGTCCTGACTGTAAAGGCCAAAAAGGCTACCTTCCGCTTCTCTTCGATTTTGCAACCCTGCTTCCAGATTATCTTGAGGACGAAGTGCGTTCCAACCAAAAACGAACTCCCACCAAACACCTGCGCGCTGTTGTGCGCTTTCAATATCGTTCGTAGGATCCGATTCTATCAATCCCACGGTCGTTGGAGCATTCGCTCGAATAGCCCCCGCTGTATGATCCGATGTGTTGTACAACACTGAGATCATAGCTGCTCGTTCAGTGGATTGAGGAAGATCGTCAGAGCCCAATGCTGCAGATAATCCGTCCTCCCATTCTTGGACTTCATTATTGAGAAGAAGTGTGGCTTCTGCATCCGTAATGACAAACGTACTCCATGCATCGTAGACGTCGTTTACGGTCACGGGACGAGTGTTTATGGAGCCATCAGGCAACACGAAGTCTGCATCGCCACCCTCTTTCCAAGCCGCAAAAATCTCCAACTGACGAGCGGTAACTGTTAGGTTTGCGTTGTTGAAAGCGTCTAAGGAAGCTTGAAGGCTTTGGACTTCGAGATCCCAACCGTATCCTAAAGTTGGGTTCCCCGCGACGTTGTCCAAGCCAGTATCGGTTCCGTTTTGACGAAGAGGATCGTTTTCAAATTGTTTGATTTGTTCGTTTCGGTCTGCCTCATAACTCCCGAGGGTCCAATTTGTACTGGTATTTGAAACGCTCATGTCATCCTCTCGTTTTAGATTTGGGTTGGTTTAAGGGCTAGGGTCCAAGATGCATTCAACATGGAACTCATCGAAAGAAACAAACTCGCCCAATAATTGATGCTGCTCTTGAGCGGCGCCAGAAGTGATTTCAAGCAACAGTTTTGTTGTAGAATTGACTTCGACCATTCTCAGATTTGCTGTGGTTTTGTGAGGGAGCTCTAAATCGTCAACGCTTAGTAGGTTGATGCGATTTTTTAGATCGTCGAAGGGTAAGCACAGTAATTGCTCGGCTCGACATCCTTCCAGGTTCGACGTCGACCCAATAAGATCATTCAGCACGATTTCGTTGCTAAAAACAGTTTCTTCTAAAGAGACAGGAAATAAACGAATAGACCCTGCGATTACCGTATAAGACTGTGGACCGTAGACGCCCCCGGCGATCAGCCAATATTTGTCACCCGTCTCCCCGAGACTGATCGGTTTTTTGTAGACGTAAGCGTCTACGGGCAGAAGCGAACGCGCCCATACCGGCAAATCCGTTCGTGAGACCGGTTCACTCTCTCGCTCGAAGAAAACGAAATCGCTTGGACACATTTCGACGGTTTTCGATTGTTCTCGAACTTCATAGTCAGCAGTTACGTCTTTAGAGACATCAGTGTTGGATACTTGAGAGCTGGCGGTTGCAGCAGAGCCAACAAAAAACAACATGCCAAAGGCCACGCCAGCTAGTCTTGTTCGCGGCCCAGCGAATAGATCATTGTGAGCACGATGGTATCGTCTTTTGCCCGTTTGTTTTTGCAGGGCATCATCAGATTCTAGATAGTCATTCATCTGGCATAGTTCTCCTGTTCACCGCTGACTACGGCGCCAAAACGCTAGTAATATGACTTTCGAAAATGGAGACGATTATGTCGTCGATTTGGTCCCAATTCCAGTAAGCTAATGAGTACTCAAAGCGGCCAAACATACAACTACAGATTTATGAAATCTGTGAAATTTAGATAAAGACTATATTATCCAGCTGTTTTTCAGAGGAATTTTATTTCCTAAGTATATTTGCCTATACCGCCTAAAAATTTCGACAGAAATCGCGCGCAGACTCCCCTGCCTTTCGTAGGCTTAGCCAGACAAAAATATCAGAGGAGACTCTCCGGCACGGCAGGTTTCGATCAATCTAATCGAAAAGCTTACGGTCACCGGCTGACTTCGGTCTGACGGCGCAACTAAAAAAAGATATCGGACGTGAAGACCGCAATGAGGTCGATCGAGACCTCAACAATCGAGCCAAGAATGACAGTATGCAGTTCCAGCGACAAAGGCGGGCGATGTCAAAACCTCAAAGGATGAGCGATCTACAGAAATACATATCGCCCGATGCTTCGTGCCACAATGACTTCAACATAGACCGACAAGTCAATCACCACCCAACATTCAAATCGATGAGCGACATCGCGCTATCTAAATAGAGCCAGCTTGTAACTGAAACGGAGCCCCCACCTAAACACCGCTGGAGATAGGTCCCCGATAGACTTTCGGCTGCCTCTACCTATCTCTCCGGCCGCGGGGCGGGACGTGTGAACGCTTTTGCAAAGAAGAGGCTGTTCGAGAATAGGCGTTTCGTGCCCAACCAGTATGCTCTGAAATTTGGATTGTCTGCGAACAGAATTACCGAACCCGCACCGACGCGCTCCGCAACGAGCATGCCCTTGCCCGAGAGGCGCTCGAGATTGGTTGCAGATGCATAGCCGGACGCGAGCGGAGCGTCTGCATATTTAACGACAAGGCCGAATGGATTCTCGCCGTGTTCGAAACCTTTTTCACCTTCTTTGTGGATGAAAATCTCGTTGCTGTCGTATCCGAAGCCCAAGGGATGGGTGGGATCGATTACGCCAGCGAAGACCGCGCCGGTGATCCGCTCTTGCCGATCGTAATCCAGCTTGTCTTCATAAGCGACCGGCGTGGGAGAGGCTTTCTCTTCGTCCTCATCTTTCGCGTCGGCATCCTCATCTGGACCTTCGACGCCCAGCATATCAACCTCCACTATTCCTTTTGAGACGGCCCATTCGGCGCCCGTTTGCGTGCCGATGAAAACACCCCCGTTTTGGATCCAAGTTTTCAGGGACTCAACAAGACTATCCGAGAGAGCACCATAAGAACCGCCAACGGCGATGACATGCGTGTGATCAGCGAGATGTCTGGGACTAACGCTCGCAATATCAATCATGGTGACAGGGATATGCAGCATTTGATCGAGATAATGCCAGACCTCGCCGACATGATTGTCAGACACACCGCTCGACCCAGCGCGTCCTGTCAGAAGCAGGACTTTCGGGGCTTCCAAAGCCTCCGTACTAAAGCCGCCTAGGTCCGAGCCGGAGGGCGTCCGGGAGGTCAGTGAGGCGTGGACCGTGACGCCATCTTCCTCAACGGCACGAACGATCAATGCATAGATGTCTTCTGCAGACACGTCTTGGCGGCGCGTTGGGACGATGACAGCGCCACGTGGGACGTCGACAAAGCCGCTTGGTGTTTCCAGCCGAACCGGGTCGGGAATAACTGTCGCGCGCAGCTCATGGCGCAGGATCCGATTGACGGCGCGCGGTGCATTAAAATGAGACCAGTCGATTACATAAGCCAAAACGTCGTCGCCCGGCGCAGGCGGCGTGACGGGCGCGCTTAGCGCTTCAGCTGTTGCCGGTGCGCTCGCATTGACCCTTCCCGCTTGGCGCGCGTTCAGAGCTGTATGTTTGAGGCCAAATGCGTGCGGAAGAGTCCAGCCAGAGATGTCGTAAAAGACGACTTGATCTTCGGGCGGAGTTTGAATGGCGAATATGCCCTCAATCAGCGAATATCGAGGTTGATCCAAGTAAACGACGGCGCTCCGATTGGCAGGATATAATGTCCCATCGATCGTTTGATCAGAATCTAGGAAGCGAACATCAATCGCATGCGCGTTGAGAAGGTCGAGGAAGTGCGCAAACCGTCCCTGATCGTTCGATGTGAACAGATAAGCCTTGGTCGGATTTCCTCGAGCTTTTTCCGACGATTCGGCGAACCAGCGTCTCTGGAAAGCTTGAAGCCGCTCGCGTTGCTCAGCCGCTTCGCCGAGCAGGGCGACGGCGGCTTGAAACTGTTCCAGGATTGTCTGGTCATAGCGCTTCAAACCATTGTCCGTGTCCTGCACCATGCCGCGGGCGGAGCCTTGCTCAAACAGGAATGGGACAGCGCCCAATAGGCTTGGATAGCTCGAGCCATAGCCGAGATAATAGTTCGGGAAGAATTCCTGACTGACCGAGAGTTGGCCGAGACCATCAAACACGTCGTAAAGGCTTTCGCTCAGTTCTGCAGTGATTTGATAGACCTCTTCGTCGAAGAGCGGATTGATTTGATCTTCGGCGGCTGGGCTGAAGAAGAAGGTCGAGTTCGATCCCATCTCATGCTTGTCGACAACCAGCAGCGGCAGCCATTCCTGAATGTGCGGCACCAACCCGCGATGCTCTGGCTGTGCGACAGGGAGCCACTGCCGATTGAGATCAAAGAAATAGTGATTGGTCCGACCGCCCGCGAAAAAACCGGTATGTTCTCTATGCGCAGGATAAGCGACAGGCACAGCGGCCCGATGCGAATTGACCCAGTTGGCCATCCGGCTCGCTCCGTCTGGATTGAGCGTGGTCATCAAGATCACGACATTGTCGTTGAGCAAGGCTTCAGTTGCTGCATCTTGAGCAGCGGCGAGATGGTAGACCATGAGAGGCGCGGAATCATAAGATGACGGTTCGGACCCGTGTACGCCGTAATTGATCTGGTGCACACCAATATCGACCCCGGGGGCATCGCCGTTCAGGACTGCGGCCCGCCCGGCTTTGATCTCATCAAGACGCGCAAGGTTTTCGGGACTGGAGACATAGACTGCAAGGATTGGCCGTCCAAGATGGCTTTCAGAGACTTGCTCGACCATCATTCGGTCTGACGCCGCATCGACAGTCCGGACATACTGGATCACCAACTCATGCGGCCAGATGATCTCTCCGACATCATAGCCGGTCACTTCAGCGGGTGTCGGAATGCTCGCATCATAGGCGACATTTGCGATTAGCAAGTCTTCGAGTGGTTGCGGTTCATAAGGTGCCTGAGCGGAGACCGTGGTGACCAATGCAAATCCAATACTAAATGCGGCGAGTAGTCGCTTAATCACGGCGTGCTCCATCATTTCTTGATGTTAAGTCTTACAACAAACAAAGAGGCGATATAGCCTTACGTTTGCTGACCGACAATTCAAAACTGAACGATTCTTAACGCGACTTACTTTAAAACATCAGGGGATTTTAGATTTACTGTTTTGGCAGCCCGTGACCGCTTCGCGCTGACACCCTTCTTATACCTTCAATCCTCAACCTCCCGAGAGGACCTCCCCAAGAAATATGAAGGCTTCACCACGTTTAGCGTAGACCACAGTAACGGCATCGCGACCGACACATTCGACTTCGGCACCGTGAATGTTCAAGGCCAAGAAATACTAGCGGAGCTCAAAAGCCGTGCGATGAAACTCAGCAGGTTAGAGAGGGTCCGCAGTTCGTGAGCTATTCAATTGAAGCAATCGAGACTGCAGATCCCCGAGCGTCAAAAGGCTTAAGATCCTTTGTCTAACCCCGCCTTTGCAGCCTCTCTAAGCGTATGCGGAGCTGTTCGTGCAGGGGCACTATGTTTGTCTCGTCAGAGGCATCCAGACTTTGCAGGCGCCGGATGCGATGATGCTCCTGGTAGTGTTTGTTCACGCGCGCAACCTCAGCAATATGGTAGTGCCATTGCGCTTCGGTGAATCGCCAAGTGACGATCCCGCTCTGCATCTCAAAGCGCCAGTCATCTGGCTTAAAGCCCAAAAAGACTGGACGCCCTTCGATAATCAATGACATGCCCGCCACCCATGCGTTTTGGTTGATTTGAACTATGTGACGCACATCGCCGGCTGCTTGTGCAACACAGTGCTAGGTGGAGCGTATTATTTTTTAACTTGATTCATCCTCTAAAGATCACTCAAGTCAAAAATCGTTCTTCAGAGGATCACTCAGCGACACATGCCAGATACAGAAAGTATCGATGAAGTCATGGGCAAGCACTTTGCCATTCTTCGACGTGCGCGCAATTTATATCAACAGACCATCGCGGATCATATTGGAATCTCTATTCATCAATATCGAAAGTATGAAAGGGGTAAGGCGACAATCCCTTTTGGCGTGGTTGTGAAGGTCGCCCGCGCCATGAATGTTCCATTGTCAGAGATGATTGAGCCCTTCGCCCAAAAAAGCGAACCGCTTTATTCGACGGAATGGATTGAGCAGGCAAGAGCACGTCTGGCTCGCCACATATTTGATATAGAAGACCCGCAAGACTTACGTATGTTTCAGCAGCTTGCGGGCCTCTCAGACCCTAAGACGCCAGAAGACTCTTAAGCTCCTGACTGACAGCATCTTCAGCCGCTTTGAGGCTTTCAAGAATACCTGGATCAATGTCCTTGCGTTCCTCGCTCTTTCTCAGAACACCAACCAGCAAGCCATGCAGGTTTTCAAGATAGTTGGCTGTCTCTGCTGTCGTCATGCCGCGATCCTCGCAAATCCTTCGCTCAGGCCGGCATTCATCTGGAACAGTACCGGCTCGGCAGGGTCCAGGCCCGCATCTTCTAAGCCCTTTGTGGTCACCTCGATCGCTATGGCATCCATCTCAGAGCGCGCGGCGACGTAGGATTTGCCGTCACTATGCTCTTTGGGCAGTCCAAGCGGCACCGTGTTCGGCCATACGCCAAGCGTTGAATTGTACATGCGCTCAGGACAAAGCCAGGTTACCGCATCGATAAATCCGCTATTATAGCAAAGCTGGGTTTGTGCAGCTCGGAACCGCGGCCGCACATAGCCATCGAAGAACTCTTTCGACATGCGCTGGAAATCATAGACCAGGCGTGAAACTTCCCAGATGCGAGGATCACGAGTGATCCCGCCCTTACAGTGATCAGGAAATACCTCACTCAGAAGGTGCGGCCCCATAGTCGGATTATATCGAATGCTCGCAAGAATCTCGCCCGTTTCGGGGTGACGCTCAACTAAGTAGATCGTCTCATCCGTATCGAAATCGTCTTTGTCGTAGCCTTCAGGAATACCTGCCTCGCTTGGGTCCCAGCCTAGACCAAAGGGGTGGACCGGATGCGGGCGAAACAGCGCATTATAGCGCTGCTTGTGCATGTCTTCGAGAAGGTCAGAATAGTAGGCGCGGTTCTCCCGCGTGATGACTTCAGCCATTGCAATCTCCATGAAACGCCGTCTCTTTGTACGGCGGTGACGGAAATATGCGCTCACCCAATAAGGTGAGGTTTAAGGAATGATCTTGCCCGAGCTCTGAGCAACCGCGACCGCAGCGGTTAAACGCGTCGTGCCAAGCTTCTCATTGGCATTCTGAACATGTCGCTTGGCCGTGTTCGGGCTGATATCGAGAATGATGCTGATTTCTGGAACAGACTTGCCGGCTGCCGCCCAAGTCAAGATTTCACGCTCACGTGGCGATAGCTGCGCCTGATGGTACGATTCAAAGGGGAACGGCCCTTCCATACGCTCCAACGTGCCGAATGCATGCAGACCGTAAAGCCGCAAAAGCTCACGATCTTCCATACTATATTGTGCGAGCGGCTCATCCGTGCCGATGGAAAAACACCCCGGCCATGTCTCGACGGGAAAGTATGAGAAAAAGAAGCCATCGCTGGCCGCAAAGTCTCTGCACTCATCAATAATATCCTTGCCCATCTTGTCGGCATTCTGGTGGGCATTGGTCCAGGTGAAGCTGTCACGGGTTCTGACGGCCTGCAGGACAGCCGGGTCATGCATCATCGTCCCCCGCTCTATTCGCATATCGCTGTACTCGACGGGCCAGTTATTCACCATCAGACGGTTCAGACCATACTTTGCGGGACTGACCAGATGCCCAATCGAGAAATAGTTGAAATTATAGTTGGCTAGGAACTCCTCGATGCGCGTCTTAACCTCCGAAGTGCAGCGCGCCGCATTCAGCTTCTCAGTGCACGAGATGAAGAATTGGAAATCCATCTTGTGTTACAGCTATCACAAACAAAAAAGCCCGACCAGCGCGCCGCAAAAGTGTGACCTCCGGTAGGGCTCAAACCGCGCTATGGGGCCGGACAAGTTCAGATACTCTTATGCAGAGATGGGATCGTCTAAGATATAGCGCTTATGAAGCAAACTATATCGACTTGCGAGAGCGCAGCGCGCCAAAACTCCATGCATCACCAGTCTGAACTTTTTACTACTGTGTCGGCAAAGGTTGCGTCGTTTGACGGCACACACACACTAAATCGCTTGTCCGCTTTCGGCGTCAAAGCAGACGTTAGCAAGCGGCTTAAGCCGCCCTAAAACGGTCGCTCAGGAATTCGTCCTTAGGTCAATGGAACGCATGGGCGGAATAGTGTTCTCGTGTGAGTTGGAACACGGAACGGTGATTGAGTGGATGTTAGTGGAGTGATTTGAAACCACTTTTTTGTTGCCGGGAGAGGATGCGGTCCGTAAGCCTATGTCATCCGCGCGTTATGGGAGACTAGTATTGCCGCAAAAGAACGACCCCGAGATCCCGCTCCACATTTCGCTCTTTGGGTCAATTCGGGTCGCGACAAAGTCCGGAATATCTATCGACATTACCAACCAGCGCGCGCGCATCATTCTTGCTATTCTGAGTATAAATCCAGGTCAAAGCATGAGCCGAGATTTGGTGAGCAAGCTGTTATGGGCAGGCCGTTTCAAGCCTCAGGCGCGCGCCAGTCTGCGACAATGCCTCCATGATCTGAAGCGCGAACTTCAGAGGTTTGATTTGGACATTCTGGAGGTCTCCAACACGCAGCTCGCCGTCAACCCTAATTTGATCGACACTGACCTTAACACGTTGGAAACAGCAGTCAGGGAGAGCGATGATGAACGGGCCACACACCTTCTGCTTGAGCTCTCTGGCAAACCACTACTTGCGAATATCGACCTGGGAGACACCCTGGAAAAATGGCTTGCGAGCCAGCGCGGCCAAGTCGAGAATCGCCTTCGGGTATCGATCCAGCGCTTATTGTCGACCCTGAGAGCGAACGGCCTGGGCGAGCGCCATGATGCCTTAGAACAAGCCTGGCAGGGATGGAGCGGCGTCTCTCGATTGCGTCAGCGCAGCGGGCTCGCAATCCTACCCTTAAAGCAGATCGATGAAGTTGGCGGCGATTGGTTCCTCGCGGACGCAGTGGTTGAGGAACTCTCGTCCCGCCTTGGCGCACTCAGCGGTCTGGCGCTAGCCGGTCAAACATCCGTGGAGGCGGTGGCTGGCGCATCCCTCACGCTTCCAGAGATGGCGGAAAAGCTTGGCGTGTCGCACTTTATTGAGGGCACCGTCCATCGCTCCACCAACTCAGTCAAGCTCTCCATGAGGCTTATAGAGGGCGTTTCGGGGAAACAGATATGGTCTGATCAGATCGAAGAGCCCGAAACATACTTCTTCGACCAACGTAAGCTGGTCGGCGAAAATGCCGTTGCAGGTTTGAGCCATGCCTTGGGGCTCAAGCAGAATGCGCGACTGGTTCGGACCATGACAAGCAGCCGTGAGGCCTACGCTCTGTACTTGCAGGGACGCACATTGACCCAGCGGATAACTTTGCAAGGCGGTTTGCAAAAAGCGGTTGAGCTGCTTGAGCAGGCCCTCGAAATTGATCCCGACTTCGCAGAGTGTTGGACGGCCCTCGCCGAGGCACATATTCATGTCGCTGTTTATACAGCATCTCTTGAACGCGTTGCACTTTCAGAAAAAGCCGCGTCATGCGCACGCCGCGCTTTGGAGCTGGATCCAGATCAGGGCTATGCCTATGCCATCCTCAGTATCCATGAGTGGACCTGTTTCAATCCTGCTGGTGCGCTGGAGTATGCGTTGGAGGCCTATCGGCTGGAACCTAACAATGCTGATGTCACGCTAAGACTAGGCTCAACCTTATTATATCTGGGACGTACCCGCGAAGCCTTGCCCTACGTCGAAGCTGCGATTGAGCAGGATCCGGTCTACGGTCGGAACTATGTTATGCTCTGTGTGGCACACTTAAACCTTGGAGACCTTGAGGCGGCTCAGCGTGCCGGACAGCGGATGGTCGATCTTGGCACTCCGGGCTTTCATCTTGCCGTTGCCCAGGCCGCTGCGGGCGATCACGAGACGGCGGTCGAAACCTATTACGAAACCCGGCGCTATGTCGGGACCATCGTTATGTCGCCACCGGGTGCAACAGATATCTCAGACGAAGCGCGCGATTTCTATTTGAAAACCGCTGCAGAAGGGATTTGCAGCGGCAATGAAGAGGCCCGTCAGACCTATTGCAACTTGGTTGAAATGCTGCACCAAACTTTGCTCGACCCGTATGACCAAACCGTTGCTTGGCCAGCGGTCTGGATGGGACATTCAGAGCTGGCAATGAAAGTTTTCCGGGAACAGATCCATCCCGCCAATATGCCGGGGCTAATGAGCCTGTGGACTGAAATCGAGCCGATCGGCCGAACGCTAAATCACCCGGATTTCATGTCATTCGCTGAAGATATTGGCATGGTTGAGGCGTGGGAAAAATATGGTTGGCCAGATCTTATCCCCGCCGATCCACGATAAGCCTCGACAGAATTGACGCTTTTTTTGACGCCAACCTGAATTGACCATAACGGCACAAGAACACCATCCTCCGCTTACCCAAAATGGGGATAACGGAGAGACATAATGAAACGAATTTATAGCTTGCTACTGATCGCATTCACGATCGGACTCGCGCCTGCGCAGGCCCAGTTAGAGCCGTATACTGATTATGATATCAGCGATGCAGTCTGGGAAATCGGAACCGTCAAAGTAAAGACCAACGCTGGCGATCACTATCTAGAAGGCCTCAAAGCAACATGGGTGCGCGGACAAGAGATCAGCAAAGATCTCGGCTATATCGAGGACTATGCGATCTATTCGAGCATTACGCCGGAGAGCGGCGATTTCAACCTGTTGCTCGTCACGAAATATGCAAGCCTTGCTGACATGGCACCGTCGAAAGCAAAGTACGATGCGTTCATGGGCGCGCTCGGTCAGGAGCAGGCTGAAGCGGGTTCAAAGCGCGCGCTGGAGACCTATCCAGAGCTGCGGGAAATCACGGGCAGCTACATCGTGCATGAGATCGATCTCAAATAGAGGTTTCGGCAAATTCTGCCACGACTTCACGGCCCCCCGCTTTTCGGTAAGCCTGCCGAAAGCAGGGGGGCGCTTTCCTTCCCCGTTATGTCCTAAACTCTGCATAGTGTGGGAATATTATAAGTCGAATTGACACTTTTTTGACGCGTGCTTCGCTTGACGGTCCCGGTCAATTTCCGCCACGTGGATGTCTAATTAAATCAATAAAAACAGCATTCTGCTGAGCCTCCGACTACTCCAATGGGGGGCACTGGCGCAGCTGTGCCAGCCGGAGGCGTCTGAATGCCAAATTCTCTCTCACAAGCACCAGAGGCCTCCGGCGTACGCCAGAACTGGCGTGAGGTACGTCAACTTTCAGCCCTGCTTAAACGGGGACTGGTGATATGACCGATACCGCGAATGCCGCTCTAAGTACCGGAGCTTCGAAGCTGCCAGCTTACACCGAAAACGTACGATTGCGCCTCGCCACAGGGACACTACTCTATCTGGCGCAAGGCTTGGCCCAAGGATTGTTCTTCGTCGCAATTCCAAGTTGGCTCGCGGTCAACGGTCAGCCCGTAGGAGCAATCGGATCGTTCGTCGCAGCAATTTCTTTGCCATGGAGTCTCAAGTTTTTTATCGGGGCCGTCGTCGACCGGTATGCCTTTCTGCCGATGGGGCGTCGGCGCGCATGGCTGGTCGGCGCACAAGCCTGCTTGATCATTTCGCTCATAGCGTTCGCCATTCGGAGTCCACTACCGAGTGAGCTCACAACCATCATCATCTTTGGCACAGGCTTATCGGCAATGACGGCGGTCCAAGACGTGGCGTTAGATGCGATGATCATAGATCTAACCCCCAAGAACGAACTCGGAAAAATCAATGCGTATATGCTCGGCGGAAAGTCGGCAGGCTTGGCTGGCGGCGCAGCATTGGTCGCGTATTTCCTTGAGTTTCAGAGCTTCGCGATCGCGATGATCGCAACGGCGTGTCTATTCTCGATACCAGCCTTTGCTGCGATCTTGATCCGGGAGCGACCGGGAGAAAAGCTTTTTCCGTGGAATGAGGGCCAGACATCGGATCAGAGCCGCGACGCTAAACCAGAGGCCTGGTGGCCCGTGCTGCGTGAAACGCTCCGCGTCTTGTTTCGGCGCGACCCACTTTTGATAATCGGCCTGTGTATCTTTTACGGCATGCACCAAGGTATCTTCGAAGCAACCATGCCGGCGTTCGCTGCCCAAGAGATGCAGTGGGGCGAGACGCGATATGCTTCGTTGGCTGGAATTGGATATCTGATCTCCGGCGCTGCTGGATTTTTAGTTGGCGGTTGGGCAACCGACAAATTGGGACCAGCGAAACTCGGATATTGGACTTCGGGTATAGTCGCTTGCATCATCGCATCGTTCATTTTTGTGGCGCTCGCGTCGACAACCGACTTGTTTTTCTCAAGTTGGTATCTGTTCTACGGCACCATTGTTTTCGGGTTTTATCTCTGCATGGTGACTCTGGGTATGCGGGTTTGCGAAGAGCATGTGGCCGCCACATCTTATGCTTTAATGATGGGATCGATGGCGCTTGGCTTGATGCTCGGAGCGGGCAGCGTGGGGTTTCTAGATCAGATCGGTGGTTATGAGGCCCTGCTAACCGCTATGATCGTTACTATTTTAGTGTCAGCCGCCATGGGTTTGGGGCTTAGCCCATCAACGGGTGGACCAGCTATGCCCGAACCAGCTGCATAAGAACTGGACATACAGCAACATAGGAACGGGGCTGAGTGTGGTTCAGACGTGTTCGGCCCTAGGGAAGGGACTAATATGAAAACGATTTCCATTCCAGCCGGTCTGGTCACGATAGTGCTCGCGGCCTGTCAGCCCACTGCAACAGCCATCACCGAAGAAGATCGCTTGGCGATAGAAGCATCTTCAAGGCATTGGGTCGAAACCTATAACCGAAATGATTGGGACGCGCTTTCTGACTTGTTCACGCCTGACGCGATCTTGATGCCGCCGAACGGACCGGCTGTAATCGGTCGCTCGGCAATTGCCGAATGGGAACGGACGAATGAATCAGGCTTTCGCATCGCATTTGATCTCAAGACAATCGACGGCAACGGTGACACCGCTTACGTCCGTGGACGCTCGTGCGTTTTTATCCCCGATGGAGCGGGTGGGTATGGCGTTGATATCGGCAAGTTTCTCGAGGTGCGCGAACGCCAGTCCGATGGAACATGGTTGATAAAAGCCGACATCTTTAACTCGGATTTGAGTGTCGGGGCCGATCTGCTTGGCGCTTGCCCATTGGATGCTTCGCAAGTTCAAGCCCAATGATCCTACGCCTTAACGCTCAAATCGGCATTTTTACCGCCGACGATCTATTTTAGCGGCCTAAACTCGCCCCTGAACAGTCGCTCGCTGCTTCTCAGAAGCGAGCAAAAGCAGACATTGGCTGAGACGCTTAAGTCGCCCTAAATAGGACGCTCACATCCGAAATCTTGATATACTCATTACTGCCACTAATAGTGTCGCTGAGGGGATTTAGTATGGGTGGTCTGTTCAGCGAAATTAGGCGGCGTAATGTCGTCCGTGGTGTAATCACTTACGCAGTCGCGGGTTGGTTGATAATCCAACTGGCGATTGCTTTGGAGGCATCTCTTGAGCTTCCGTCCTATATTGACCGATGGACGACATTGGCAGTGATCGGCGGCCTTCCCATCGCGTTGCTCCTTTCCTGGTTGTTTGACATTTCTTTAGATGGTGTTCGCCTAACGCCTGAGCGGGAAGTCGTCGCGCCCCAGCCTGTATTCACCGACTCCGCGCTAGCCAATCGCTCTCCAACCCCCAAGAAATCGATCGCGGTTCTGCCCTTTGTGGATATGAGCCAGAAGCGTGATCAGGAATATTTCGCTGATGGGATATCTGAAGAGATCCTCAATGCTCTGGTTAAAGTGACCGAACTAAAAGTTGCCGGGCGCACTTCATCCTTTGCGTATAAAGGTAAGACCGAGGATTTGCGAGAGATTGGCGATACGCTTGGCGTAGCGCACGTTTTGGAGGGCTCTGTGCGCAAGCAGGGCGACAAGGTGCGCATCACCGCGCAGCTCATTCAGGTGAGCGATGGGTTTCATCTCTGGTCTGATACCTATAATGGCGAGTTGACCGACATATTTGATCTTCAGGATACGCTGGCAAAAGCAATTGTTGAAGAGCTTCAGATCGTTCTGGATTCCGCACTTCAGCCGCGGCTCGCAACCAACATGACGAGCAATCCAGAAGCTTATGAGTACTTTCTGCGGGCTCGGCCACTCGTCCACCAACTATCTGGCCAGGAGACAATGCCGCGCGCCGTCGAGCTTCTGGAAAAAGCCGTCAGTCTCGACCCGAACTTCGCAGAAGCCTGGGCATGGCTCGCAGATGCACATTACTCTCTTCCTGATATGTCCATCACGCGGAAGTCCAAGCAACACTTCGAACGCGGACGGCAAGCCGTGGCGCGCTCAATGGAGCTGGATCCAGACCAGCCGCATGTTTATCACGCTGCGGGCTATCGAGCATCAGTCGATAGGGATGTTGGCGGCAATGCCGCCATGTTTCACAAGGGGCATCTGATCGACCCTCACGATGCAGAGATGCGGGTTGCTTATGGCGTGAGTTTGAACGGACTTGGTCTGTTTGACCAGGGGCTGCCGCTGATTAAGGAGGGACTGGCGCAGGAGCCGCTTATGCCCGCTCACCTCTGGCACGAGGCATTGGGGGAATGGGCGTTAGGCGATCCAGACTCGGCAGGGCGTATCTTTATGCGTTCTTTTGAGCTCGGCGCGCCAGAGGCTGCATTCTTGGAATCTTATCGGCTCGCTTCGGTTGCCACCGCGCAGGAGGCGATCGACCACATCACGGCGCGCAAACACCGGTTCGAGCCCATAACAAAACAGTATTTCCGTATTCCTATGACCTGGTTCATGTTTCATTTGGCAATCTTTCGAAAATCGGCTGTCTTCCGCTGGATTCTGGGGCAGTCTATGCCGTGGCTTCTCCGATTTGGCGTGGCAACACCAAGCATGAATGCAACTTTGGTGTACCTCTTGTTGGGCAACCCCAAGGGGATGTTCCGAATGGTGAGGCGCTATTCGACTCCAAACTTACTTCTTCTCACGTCAATGATCTTTCTGCCAACCAAAGAAGCCGAGCGCATTCGCACGCACAAAAATTTTCCGAAATTCGCCGTGGAGATTGGCCTGGTAAAGGGGTGGCAGACCTATGGCTGGCCGCCGCAAATCCAACCTAAGCCCGGCACCGATGGCTCAAACCTGCAATTCACGGTGAGGTAGTTTCTCTGAGCGGCTTAAGTTCGCCCCAACTAAGCCGCTTAACCCCACCCCAATCCGACCCAGTCCCGCGCTCGATACACTTCCCCGCATCTCCTCCTGATGAGAGGCTTGTCCGGATCGGCTTGGCAGAGGGGGAGAGCGGCGGTCTGGTGACTGGGCTTGGGGCTCCGACCCCTTTGCGCGGTGCCAGTCGGGGCAGCGAGCCCTCGGCCCGATGGCACGAGGCGAGCTATAGGTAGCTGTAAGATCCAAACTCTCCGGAGCAGGCCCGGACTTTATGATCCGGGCGGCTACTATGACAAACATGCCGCCGCAGGCGCGCTTCGATGAGGCGCTCTACGCCGTCTCGAGAGAGCGGCAGTTCACCTCGCGTTTGATCCAAGCGCGCCTAGTCTCTTATCTCCTCAAGGGCACGCCCTGTGAGGGTTTTGGTGTTGGAATTTTGGTTGCGGCATGCCGAACAAAAAACACCGGAGCTCGATTGAGCTCCGGTGCCTCCGCTGACGTCCAATCCCCCAGACGTAAAGCTTGGTCTTAGACCTTGTAGTACATGTCGAACTCGACTGGGTGAGGATGCAGCTCAAGGCGCATAACCTCTTCCATTTTCAGCTCGATATAGGCGTCGATCTGGTCATCATCGAACACCCCGCCCTTTTTCAGGAAGTCACGGTCAGAGTTCAGCGCGTCGAGCGCTTCACGCAGAGATCCGCAGACTTGTGGGATAGACGCCGCCTCTTCTGGTGGCAGGTCATACAAGTCTTTGTCCATCGCATCGCCTGGGTGGATCTTGTTCTCGATCCCGTCGAGGCCCGCCATAAGAAGCGCTGCGAATGCGAGGTATGGGTTCGCGGTTGGATCTGGGAAACGCGTCTCGATACGCTTCGCTTTTTCACCACTTCCGAACGGAATACGGATCGAAGCAGATCGGTTGCGCGATGAGTAAGCCAGCATCACAGGCGCTTCGAAGCCAGGGACCAGGCGCTTGTACGAGTTCGTCGAGGCGTTGGTCAGAGCGTTCAGAGCCCGTGCGTGCTTAATGATACCGCCAATATAGTGGAGGCAAGTTTCAGACAGACCCGCATACAGATCACCCGCAAAGGTCGGCTTACCGCCAGCCCAGATAGACTGGTGCACGTGCATGCCAGAGCCGTTATCGTTGAAATATGGCTTCGGCATAAAGGTCGCCGTTTTGCCATAGCTCGCCGCGACATTGTGGATCACGTACTTATAGAGCTGGAGATTATCCGCCATCGTGACCAGCGTGTTGAACTTCATACCAAGCTCGTGCTGGGCCGGCGCAACTTCGTGGTGGTGCTTTTCTGGCTCGAGACCAAGCTCGCCCATGACAGACAGCATTTCCGACCGCATGTCTTGCTCAGAGTCGACGGGTGGCACTGGGAAATACCCGCCTTTTGGACCTGGGCGGTGACCCATATTGCCCATCTCGTACTGCTTACCAGTGTTGGCTGGAAGCTCGGTAGAGTCAAAGCTGTAACCCGTGACGTGCGCATCGGTGTTCCAACGAACATCGTCGAACACGAAGAACTCGGCTTCTGGTCCGAAATAAGCCGTATCACCAACGCCCGTAGACTGGAGGTAAGCTTCAGCTTTCTTCGCCGTCATCCGTGGGTCACGGTTATAGGCCTGCCCGGTGATCGGATCGAGAATGTCGCAGAAAATAGCCAGTGTTGTTTGCTGAAAGAAAGGATCGATCTTTGCCGTCGCCAAATCTGGCTGCAGATTCATGTCGGACTCGTTGATGGCTTTCCAGCCAGCAACCGATGAGCCGTCAAACATCTGACCATCTTCAAAAAAGTCCGCATCAACCATGCCCTTATCAAAGGTCACGTGCTGCATCTTACCCTTTGGGTCGGTAAAGCGAAGGTCGACGAACTCTACGTCGTTTTCCTTCATCATTTTCAATACACTATCGGCCATTATGCCCTCCAGTTCCTTCCTGTCTTAACTTCCTCGACGCTAAAGGGCGCCGTCACCTGTTTCGCCTGTCCGAATGCGAACCGCTTCGCCGACATCCGAGACAAAAATCTTTCCGTCGCCAATCTTGCCGGTCTGTGCGGCTTTTGTGATGGCGTCGATCGCACTCTGCAGCCCCGCATCCGCGACAACCGCTTCGACTTTCAGTTTTGGTAGAAAATCGACGACATATTCTGCGCCGCGATACAATTCTGTGTGGCCGCGCTGACGCCCGAAGCCTTTTGCTTCAACAACCGTCATTCCCTGAACGCCGACTTCGTGCAGCGCTTCTTTTACATCATCCAATTTGAACGGTTTAATGATGGCTTCAATCTTTTTCATACCCTCAACCCTTCCGATAGCTAACAATGGCTTCGGCATAGGCGCCCTCTGAGCTGAGTGCGATAGGGGGATTACCTGTTAGCGCAGACGCGAACGCTCCTGCCCAATCCTTTACCACCCCTGCCCCATCCTTATGCAGCGCCTGATCTCAAATGGTGACGCGTGCGTCATTGTTTCATTCGACCACTTCTGATATGACTGCCCGAGGCCAACAAGGAAACAGTCATGGACCGCGTTAAGCCGTTTATTCATCCGGACCGTCCGATCCCGCGCCGCCGCCCGCTCAAGGCTTGGCGCCATATGCAAAAGCTCATCGCGGACAAAGAAGACACCGCGCAGGTCTTCCATATTATCGAAGCGTTGAACGGCAAATCAAACCGCAGAGACTTTGCTCGCTTCATGCAATCCGAAACCGGTCCAGACCTGCTTAAGAAGCGGACATTTCTTCCCGACATTCTCGATGATCATGCGCCGTTAAAGCGCCTGCCAAAAGGCTCGGTCGGCCGCACATATGTTGAATTCATGGAACGTGAGGGCTTAACCGCGCACGGCTTGGTGGAAGAGAGCCTGCAACAGCGGGCCTTGCATAATCAATATGATGATGACCTTCTATGGTATTCCAACCGTCTGCGCGACACGCATGACATGTATCACGTCCTCACAGGTTATGGACGCGACGCCCTCGGCGAGGACGCCCTACTGGGATATACGCACAGCCAGCATGGCGGAATGGGCGTCAGCTTCATCGCCTTTATGGGCAACCGCCAGATCGCGAAAGAAGCGCCAAAAGAAGCACGCGTTAAAGAGGTATTGGCGGAAGGTCGGCGAAACGGAAAAGCTGCAAAACGCATTGTCGAGCAGGACATCATCGCCCTCCTAGATCAGCCGCTGTCCGAGGTACGCGAGCGCCTGAATATCAAGAAGCCTGTCCTATATCGGCAAGCCCTCGAAGTGTTTAAGCATTGCGAACAAGACCCACAGCTGGCGGCTGCATGATCTATCTTGTTCGACACGGCGAAGCCTCCGCAAGCTGGGGCAGCCATCCTGACCCTGGCCTTTCTGAGACGGGTAGAGCCCAGGCCGACACCGTCGCACAGGCGCTAATGAGTGAACAAATCACCCAGGCGATCACCAGTCCGATGGCGCGGTGCCAAGAGACGGCTTCTTTTTTTGCGAAAGCGTCTCGTCTGGCGATGACAATTGAACCTGCGGTGACAGAGATTCCTACACCATCAGACATCGAAGACCGCGTACCTTGGTTGCGCGGGCTGATGTCCGGACAATGGAGCGATGCGCCAGACCTCGTGAAGAACTGGCGCCATGGTCTGATCGATACACTGATGGCACTTCCTGATGAGACTGTTGTATTCACGCATTTTGTTGCTGTGAATGCAGTTGTGGGCTCTGTTGAGGGCACGGACAATGTCACTGTTTTCCGCCCAAACTATTGCAGCGTGACAAAACTGGACAACACCACAGGCGCTTTGCACCTCGTCGAGCGCGGGCAAAGCCTGGAAACTAAAGTCCTGTAAGAAAATGGTGGGCGGTAACGGGCTCGAACCGCTGACCCTCTCGGTGTAAACGAGATGCTCTACCAACTGAGCTAACCGCCCTTCCAGGACGCTTCCTTTGCCTCGTCTGGCGCAGAAAAGCAAGACGGCCCCTGCCAGAAAAAACAGGGGCCGCTGAAGTTTTGCAATGCCAAGCTAGTGGCGAACGGAGGCTCCGCCGTCACTTGACGATGACCGACCAGCGAGTGTCGCTGCCAAGGCCTCTTCGTCCGCTTCAGACCACTCAATCGGTGCCAATGGCCGCACCAAAGCGCGCTCCAACACTTCATTGATGTCTGAGACCGGAATGATCGTCAGGCTGTTCTTCACATTCTCAGGAATGTCAGCCAAATCCTTTTCGTTCTCCTCTGGGATCAACACCGTTTTGATGCCGCCTCGAAGCGCCGCGAGGAGCTTCTCTTTGAGACCACCAATCGGCAATACGCGTCCGCGAAGAGAAATCTCTCCCGTCATCGCAACATCGCGATGGACCGGGTTCCCAGTGAGAAGTGAGACCATCGCAGTCGTCATCGCGATACCCGCACTCGGCCCATCCTTTGGCGTTGCCCCATCTGGAACGTGGACGTGAATGTCAGTCGTATTGAACGCGCTGGGTTTGATGCCGAGCATAACCGCCCGTGACCGCACCAAAGATTGCGCCGCCGAGATGGATTCTTTCATCACATCGCGCAGGTTACCCGTGACTTTCGTGTTGCCACGGCCGGGCATGGAGACCGCCTCGATGGTGAGCAAATCACCGCCGACTTCCGTCCATGCGAGGCCTGTTACGGCACCAACCTGGTCTTCTTCGTCGGCGAGGCCAAACCGGAACTTCCGGACGCCAGAATAGTCCGCGAGGTTTTCCGGAGTGACCGTCACCTGAGTGACGCCCTCATTTCCGAGTTCGCGGACGCCTTTACGGGCCAGTTTCGCAAGTTCACGCTCGAGCGAGCGCACACCAGCCTCACGCGTGTAATAGCGCAGCAAGTCACGGATAGAAGCAGACTGAACAACCCATTCCGCTTCGTCCAAACCATGGTCGGCACGAATCTTTGGCAGAAGGTGACGTTCAGCGATTTCCAGTTTTTCATCCTCAGTATAGCCGGCGATACGGATGATCTCCATCCGATCAAGAAGCGGCTGAGGCATGTTCAAACTGTTTGCCGTTGTTACGAACATCACGTCTGACAGGTCATAATCGACCTCGAGATAGTGGTCGTTGAACGTCGAGTTCTGTGCTGGGTCCAACACTTCGAGAAGCGCTGCAGACGGATCACCGCGATGGTCCATGCCCATTTTGTCGATTTCATCCAAAAGGAAAAGCGGGTTGCCCGTTTTGGCCTTCTTCAGGCTTTGAATGATCCGACCTGGCATAGAACCAATATAGGTCCGACGGTGGCCACGGATTTCGCTTTCATCTCGCACGCCGCCCAACGACACCCGTACAAAGTCACGTCCAGTCGCCTCAGCGATCGATTTGCCAAGCGACGTCTTACCGACCCCAGGAGGGCCAACGAGACATAAAATCGGTCCGCGCAATTTGTTCGTGCGCTTCTGAACCGCGAGATATTCGAGGATCCGCTCTTTGACCTTTTCGAGGCCATAGTGATCGTCATTGAGCTGGCTTTCAGCCGCCTCGAGATCTGTCGAGATGTCTTTACGCTCATCCCACGGCAGAGCGAGCAACCAGTCCAGGTAATTGCGAACAACGGTTGATTCCGCCGACATCGGGCTCATCTGGCGAAGCTTTTTGACTTCCTGCTCAGCTTTGGTCCGCGCCTCTTCAGAAAGACCAGTTTCTTTGATCTTATCTTCTAGTTCGCCGACTTCGTCGCGCTCGCCTTCGCCCTGATCGCCGAGTTCGCGCTGAATGGCTTTCATTTGCTCATTCAGGTAATATTCGCGCTGGGACTTCTCCATCTGACGCTTCACGCGGTTTTTGATCTTCCGCTCCATCTGCATCATGCCCATCTCGCCTTCCATCAGCGAGAGAACCTTTTCCAAACGGTCTTTTACGTCAGAGAGTTCTAGCAAACCCTGCTTTTCTGAGAGCTTAACCTGCAGCTGCGATGCGACGGCATCGGCCAGTTTACCCGGCTCGACAATGTCGGAGATCGTAGAAACAGACTCAGGCGGGATCTTGCGATTGAGTTTGGCATAGCTTTCAAACTGCTCTGTCACAGCGCGCATGAGCGCTTCCAGCTCACTCGTGCTGGCATCAACCGGCTCAATGACGCCGATTTCAGCGACATAATAGTCGCCGCGATCTTCAAGATTATTGAGCCGGGCGCGGCTGCCGCCTTCGACCAAGACCTTAACGGTACCATCAGGGAGCTTCAGCAATTGCAGGATCGTCGCCGTCGTTCCGACAGCGTGCAAATCGTCAGCACTTGGATCATCCGTGGATGGATCCTTCTGTGCGACGAGCATAATTTCATTCTGGCCTTCGTCGACCATTTCGAGGGCTCGCACAGACTTGTCACGGCCCACAAAAAGCGGCGCCACCATGTCCGGGAACACAACAATATCTCGCAGCGGAAGAACTGGGAGGGTTTTCGTCGTCATAATTGACTCCTTTGCTTCAGGTCCCGCTCAGCGGCGACCATCACCTTCACCCCGTTGTCGGGTGATTCTGGCGTCCATGTTATTTGATAACCGAGGCCTCGCACTTCAACCACTAAATAGCGGTGGAATTCTACGAATTTAATATTATGGCCGCGTCGAAACTATGACGCTTCGTTCGGTTGAACCTGCTTGGCATGTACGTAAAGCGGCTTGGCATTGCCATCGACCACTTCCGCATTGATGACAACTTCATCGACACCGCGCAGACCTGGAAGCTCAAACATTGTGTCCAGCAGGATCGATTCCATGATCGAACGAAGACCACGGGCACCGGTTTTCCGGACGATCGCTTTCTTCGCCACAGCGGTCATCGCATCCGGCGTGAATGTGAGGTTCACATCCTCCATCTCAAACAGTTTTTGATACTGTTTGACGAGCGCGTTTTTCGGCTCGGTCAGGATGGTTACGAGCGCGTCTTCGTCGAGATCTTCGAGCGTCGCCAACACTGGCAAACGACCGATGAATTCCGGGATTAGGCCATAACGCTGTAGATCTTCTGGTTCGACCGTACGCAGGATCTCTCCAACACGGCGCGCCTCAGGATCTTGCACATCAGCGCCGAAGCCGATCGACGTCGACTCACCGCGTGACGTGATAATCTTATCCAGACCAGCAAAGGCACCACCGCAGATAAACAGGATGTTTGTCGTATCGACCTGCAAGAATTCTTGCTGAGGGTGCTTGCGGCCGCCTTGCGGAGGAACCGCCGCGACTGTGCCTTCCATAAGCTTCAGGAGCGCTTGTTGCACACCCTCGCCTGAGACATCTCGGGTGATCGATGGATTGTCTGATTTACGAGAAATCTTGTCGATCTCGTCGATATAAACGATGCCACGCTGCGCCCGTTCCACATTATAGTCGGAGGCCTGGAGAAGCTTCAGGACAATATTCTCAACATCTTCGCCGACATAACCAGCTTCTGTTAAAGTCGTCGCATCCGCCATTGTGAACGGAACGTCCAATACGCGCGCCAGCGTTTGGGCGAGCAATGTCTTACCGCAGCCAGTTGGCCCGATCAGCATAATATTCGATTTTGCGAGTTCTACACCGTCAGCGCCGCCTGGATTGGCCAGACGCTTATAGTGGTTGTGAACCGCCACAGAGAGAATGCGCTTCGCGTAAGCCTGCCCGATGACGTAATCATCTAGGACATCGCAGATTTCCTGCGGCGTCGGCACGCCCTCTTTCGCTTTAAATCCGGAGGCTTTGTTTTCCTCGCGGATAATATCCATACAGAGTTCAACGCATTCATCACAGATGAAGACGGTTGGACCCGCGATCAGTTTCTTCACTTCATGCTGGCTCTTTCCGCAGAAAGAACAATAAAGCGTATTCTTTGAATCGCCGCTGGAACCGTTTTTATTTGCCATGGGCAACCTCTATGACACGCATGCCTTAACATGCGATTTACCGGGACCGAATCCCAGATACTCTATTCAACTTTAGACCCCTCACGGGCACGTGCAAGTCTTAGCTCACATTCTGGAATGCAGGATGAATGCCGCTTAGTCCTCGCCCGCCTCCGTGCGGCGCTCATAAACCGTATCAACAATGCCAAAATCTTTAGCTTCTTCGGCGGTCATAAACGTGTCCCGATCGAGTTTCTTCTCAATCGTATCGTAGTCTTGGCCGGTATGTTTTACGTAAATGTTATTAAGCCGCTTTTTCAGATCGAGAATTTCCTCGGCGTGGCGCTCAATATCCGTCGCAACGCCGCGATACCCGCCAGAAGGCTGGTGCACCATGATACGAGCGTTTGGCAGCGCAATTCGATTGCCTTTGTCTCCTGCCGCGAGCAACAACGACCCCATGCTGGCCGCCTGGCCAATGCAGAGTGTCGAAATCGGACAGCGGATATATTGCATCGTATCATAAATCGCGAGACCGGCGGTCACGTATCCACCGGGGCTATTTATATATATCCCGATGTCTTTTTTCGGATTTTCTGACTCCAGGAATAGCAATTGGGCACAGACCAAAGAGGCGGTCGTGTCATCAATCGGCCCCGTAATGAAAATCAGGCGCTCTTTTAGAAGGCGCGAGAAGATATCAAACGCGCGCTCACCACGGCTGGTTTGCTCAATAACAGTTGGGACCAGGTTCACATCGGTCGGGCGCGGATCGAACATAAAATTACCTTCAAGCGGAAATGAATGAGCCAAGAACTGGCAGACGCTGACATATTTGTCCATTCGCCAAGAGTTGCAAGGTGTGGATGTCGCTTAACAACTGTTAAGCCTAACTGCCTCGCGGCATTGCCGTGCCAAACTTCGCCGCGAAGTATTTTGCGATTTGCCGCGCCGAGCTCAAATAGGTCACGCCATTGCTGATCTCGGTCCGGAAGTCTCCAGTGACAGAATCTGGCTCAGCGAGGATTAGCGTTGGTGCATTCCAACGCCCCTCCCCCAGCACCTCTACAATTGGCTCGCGTGGATGATGAATCCCAACATAGCAAATTTCGAGCGACTCTTTGATCGCGGGGTAATAGCTCAAAACGCCCCACATTTCTGCGCATTCCGGGCAAAACTCGCGGCGGTCATTATCCTCAAAACCTGGCGGCAATAGAAATAGCGTGTCTTTCTTCATGAGCCTTACTCCATATGCTCAAATTGGGTCGCCGCGGCCTCTGGGAAACGCGCGGCCAGGCGTCCAAACTCATCTTTGGTCAGGCTAACGCTCAGCTCGGCAGCGCCTGTTTCCCCAAACTCTTCGTCCTCGACTTGAGTATGCTCGTGCAGCCAGGCTCTCAGGGCGCCATCCTTATGAGAGAGCTTTGCGCGGAACCGTTTGCGGCCCTGGTCCAGGGTGGTCTCTATCGCGAGCAAAAGCTCCTCGGTCCCCTCACCGGTGATGGACGAGACTTGTAGCGCAACCATCTCATCAGCGATCCGCTCTTGCTCAGCATCTAAACCGGCCCGAACTTCCGGATCGACCAGGTCGATCTTGTTCCAAACCTCAATCATCGGAGGCAGCGGCGTTTCAGTCAGGTCGGACAATTGCTGCAAGACTTTCAGTACATCTTGTTTTTGATCCTCATCCGACCGGCTAGACCGGTCACGCACATGCACGAGCAGGTCTGCGGACAGCGCCTCCTCCAACGTGGCTCGGAAACTATCAACGAGATGCGTCGGAAGGTCCGAGATGAACCCAACCGTGTCAATCAGGTTCGCTTCGCCCAAATTGGGCAACTCGACCTTTCGGATCGTTGTATCAAGCGTGGCGAATGGCATGTCTTTGGCCATGACATCGGCGCCGGTAAGACGATTGAACAGCGTGGACTTGCCTGCATTCGTGTATCCGACAAGGGCGATGATCAGAGTTTCACGGCGCTTTCGACCCTGGCGCTGAACACGCCGCGTTCGCTGCACGTCGGCAAGGTCTCGGCGAAGTCGCCCGACCGCCCGGTCGATCATCCTTTTATCTGCCTCGAGCTGAGTTTCGCCCGGACCGCCGAGAAACCCGCTGCCGCCGCGCTGACGCTCCAAGTGCGTCCATGTCCGCACAAGCCGAGAGCGCTCATAAAGTAGGCGCGCAAGTTCGACCTGCAACGTCCCCTCTTTTGTTCGCGCGCGTAGACCAAAGATCTCGAGAATCAGGCCCGTTCGATCAATGACTTTCACGCCGAGGCGTTTTTCGAGATTTCGCTGCTGAATGGGAGTCAGCGCGGCGTCGATAATTACCATCGAGCAGCCAAACGCTTTCACATCTTCTTCGAGCCGTTCAAGCAGTCCCCCGGACAAGAGGTATCCAGGGGTTGGTTTGCGCACTTGTTCAGCGCGCAGGAACATCAAGTCACAGCCAAGCGCCTCAACCAGACCGGACGATTCCTCCATCCGGTCTTCGCTGGGACGATCTGCGACTTGCGTCCATGGGATAATGATGCCGGCCTTTTCAGGCGGCTGATCAAGATCAATCGGTGTTTGTTTCAAGTGTTCTAGCTATCTTCTTCATCGAAGAGCTGAACGTGTGCACCTGGTGCGATGGTTGAAATTGCGTGCTTGTAGACCAGCTGCGGCGGACGTCCATCGCCGCGCAGCAACACACAAAAGTTGTCGAACCAAGTGACCACGCCCTGCAACTTCACGCCATTAACAAGGAAAATCGTCAATGGAGTCTTGGACTTACGGACTGCGTTTAGGAATGTATCCTGGAGGTTCTGCTTTTTTTCTGAAGACATTGTTTGCCTGTCCTTCTTTTATACAGGAGCGGCTATAACGATTGGAAGAAAATGGCAACCTTAATAGAATTTAGTTTTGCCAAAATGAGGGATTTAGAGCGGGTAAAAGCGCGATAACCTCCAAACGCCCAAGAATCATGCCGAGAATGACGTAAATTTGGGCCATCCCCTCCAAATCTGCATTCATTCCCGCCAAAATATGTCCCGCATTCGAGAGACTTCCGATCCCAGCCCGGATGGCATCATCAAATGAAAGCCCCGACGCACTCAGCAATAGAGTCCCAATTGTACACGCGACGATGTAGCCGACTAAGTAGACCCAGACGCCCATGATGGTTCGATCCGACTGGCGGCGCCCGCGAAACGAGAAGTGCTTCACGCTGCCGCGATAACCTAGCTGGGCAAATTCCATGGCGGCGCGCTTGCTGAGCACGATCAGCCTTGCGAGCTTGAAGCCGCCTGCAGCAGACAGAGCGGAGCCGCCGATCAAGACAGGAAACAAGACCAAGACGATCGGCAGTCGCGAGAATTGCTGCGGGTCGCTGAGGGCAATGCCGCTCGTCGCAATTGAAGAGGTCGCCCAGCCCAAACTCTCAAACAATGGAAGGCCCGCAAAGACTGCAAGCACGGTCACCAATAGGAGCGAACCAATCCAAGCCAACACTTCGGCGTCAAACGGAACGGCGGACAGTCGGCCGCGCCCTGCACCATCAACAGCAATCAATCCCATGGTGCCAATTACAAGACCGACCCACAAAATGAGGGCGTGCAATAGCCCGCCTTGCGGCGCAACAGCATAAGAGGAAGGATCGACCATACCGGTCGTTACGGCACTAACCGCCCCGGACAACGCGTCTCGAGGCGCCAGCCCGACTGCCAATAATAGAGCTGCTAGAACAGCCGTACTGCTCAAGATGAGGACACTGCTGACGCGTACAACGCGCAAGACGGGATCAAAAAAGCTACCGTCCGGTTCACTAAAGAACCGATTACGATGCACCCCCGGCCCACCCAAGTTCAAACCTGAGAAGACCGTCGCAGCAATCGTAATCGTTGCCACAGCGCCGATCAGATGGAGCATGGCCCGCCAAACGAATATGCTGGTCGGCATGGGGTTTGAGACAGGATCCAACCTTGTATGGCCGGTGGTCGCGAGGTTTGACACGCTTTCATACAGAGCCGCCACAAAGTCAGGGCTTCCGAGATAATCAATGAAAGGTATGGCAGCAATCGCGCCGCCGACTGTCCAGAACAGAACGGCGATCGCCAGACCATCTTTCGCATGAGCGCGTCGCACAGGCTTGTCGGTGAGCAAGATCACCGTTCCGCCGAGGCCGCCGATTGCAAAAGCGGTTCCAGCAAACACCATCAACTGCTCGCGCTCACCGGTTGCAAGCGCCACCGCGAAGCAGATCAAAAAGAGCGCCGAAAAGCCTAGAGCTATGGCGGAAAGAATTCGAACGATTGCGAGATGATTCACGGTTTCATCCTCGCCTAGAAGAAGTCGGCGCTGACCCTAAAGAATTGCTCAACTTTACGCGTCGCACTTGTTTCATAGAACAAGAACAATCGGTCATCGGTTTCTATCACTGTTTCAGCGCTCGGGAACATAACATCGCCATTCCGAATAAGCGCCGCGGCGGTCACGCCATCTGGGAGATGTGCGTAGTCGACCTGTTTCCCGATAAGCGGAGATGAGTCGAGCGTTACGCCCTCGGCGATCTCAGCCGTGCCATCCTCTAGCGATTGAACCGACAGAATGCGTCCGCGCCGAAGCTTTGTGAGAATCTTCGACACACTTAAAGCGCGCGGGTCGAGCACGGCATCAATGTCCAGATCCTGCGAGATTGCCACCAGCTCATAAGCATTGACCAGCGCATGCGTACGTTTTGCGCCAAGTTGCTTCGCCAATTTCCCAATCAGCATATTGGTTTTGTCATCATTGGTGATCGCGATTACAATATCCGCTTGATCGGCGCCAGCTTCCTCAAGCATATCGCGAGATAAGCCATCGCCATGAATAACGATTGTCTGCTTGAGCGAGGAAACCGCAAGATCAGCCTGAGCGGCATCGGCTTCAATGATGCGCACGCGGACGCGGCCATCTTTCTCGAGCTCACTGGCGACGTATGTCCCGACATTCCCGCCGCCTACGATCACCACCCGTTTATGCTCCTCTACGTCCTTGTTGAAGAGCTTATTCAAGCGCGGCGTTGAGACTCGCGTCACTGCGACATAGGCCATATCGCCGGGTTGCAATTGGTCATTCCCTCTCGGCGCAAACACCGAGGAGCCGCGCTTAATGCCGATCACGCGGGCCCCTAGATTTGGGAAGATCCCAGAGATCTGATCCAACGCCGTTTCCAGCAGCGGGCTATCCTCTTGGACTTTCATACCTAAAATCTGCAGTTCGCCATTTTCAAACGAGATGCTCGATACAGCACTCGGCGCGCGGATCCGCCTTAGGATCGCGTCACCGACTTCGATCTCAGGTGAGATGATCAAGTCAATCGGCAGTGCCGTCTTCGAAAAAATCTCGGCATTTGCTGGATCCAAATAGGCCTGTGCCCGAACACGGGCAATTTTCGTCGGGACCGAGAACAATGTGTCCGTGATCTGGCAGATCACCATATTGATCTCGTCAAAGTGGGTCACCGCGATCAACATATCAGCGGCGTCAGCGCCAGCCGCACGCAGAACGTCGGGATGCGCCGCATGTCCGACGACCCCGCGAACGTCGAAATCGATCTGCACCTGCTCAATCAGAGCATGGTTCTCGTCTATCATGATGATGTCGTGATGCTCTTGCGATAGGTGGCGGGCGATACCCTGCCCCACCCGTCCGGCACCACAAATGATCACACGCATCTAGCGGGTTTCCGTACGACTCGCTGATGCGTTTACACCAAGCGCCTTTAATTTTCGGTGTAGAGCCGACCGCTCCATGCCAATAAACTCGGCAGTACGGGAAATATTGCCATCAAATCGCGTGATTTGAAGGGTCAGATAATCCCGCTCAAACTGTTCGCGCGCATCGCGAAGCGAGAGCCCGACAAAGTCGGCCGAAACGCCCATTCCGTCTCCAGTTTCGCCCGTATCACGATCAAGTGGCAGTTCTTCAACGCTTACGACGCTATTATTGCTATCGCGAGACAGAATCAGGACCCGTTCGACCACGTTTCGCAACTGGCGCACGTTTCCAGGCCAATTCATCGATTGAAGAACAGCAATGGCTTCCTTGCTAAAGACGCGGGGCGTGAGACCTGACGAGTCCGCGATCCGCGCGCTGAAATACTCAACCAAAGCCGGAATATCGTCTCGGCGCTCTGCCAGTGATGGAACGCCCAGCGGTACGACGTTAAGCCGATAGTACAGATCCTTTCGGAAGGCCGAGGCTTCGATTGCGCGCTCTAGGTCGCGGGTCGAGGATGACATGACCCGAACATCCACACGAACATCGGAGCCGCCGCCGACCCGCTGAAAACGCTGCTCGGTCAGAACGCGCAAGATCTTACTCTGCGTGCCAAGTGGCATATCGCCAACCTCGTCCAGTAGGAGCGTCCCGCCATGCGATTGCTCGAACACGCCGATTTTGATCGGCATACCGGAAGAATCTTCTTCTCCAAACAGCTCGCGCTCCATCTGCTCCGGCGCGATGTTCGCTGCGTTGACGGCAACGAAGGGGCCGCCGGCGCGGCGCGAATTCTCATGGATAAGCTTGGCGCAGAGTTCTTTTCCAACACCGGCCTCCCCCGACACCAGCACGCGTGAATTCGTTGGCGCAACTTTATCGATTTGCGTTCGAAGCGCCTGCGCAGCTCCGCTGGCTCCAATCCACTCGGAAACTGAGAAATTATGGGTCCGGAGCGCTTCATTTTCACGCTTAAGCTTGGCAGACTCAATCGCGCGCGACACCAAATGCAACAAGCGATCAGCCTTGAAAGGCTTCTCAATGAAATCATAGGCCCCGCGGCGGATCGCGGCCACGGCTGTTTCGACGTTTCCGTGCCCACTAATCACAATCACCGGCAAGAGCGGGTCGATCGCCTTGAGGTATTTCAAGACCGACAAACCATCCATGTCGCTGCCCTGAAGCCAGACATCGAGGACGACCAAGCTCGGCGTTCGCGAACGTACTTCTTGGATCGCCGATTCTGCTGTGGCCGCAGTTCGAACGCCGTGGCCGTCATCTTCCAAGACCCCGGCAATCAGTTCGCGGATATCCGGCTCGTCATCTACAACTAGGATATCAGTACTCATTCGCATACTCCAAAGTCTGCTGCTCCGTTTCCGAAGAGTCCGTTATGCTCAAAGGCAGAACAATTCTCACGATTGCCCCGTCCGCCCCTAATTTTGGTTCCAGCAGCTGCACGCTGCCACCATGATCCATGATAACCCGGTTCACGATCGCGAGACCCAGGCCAGTACCGCCCTCGCGCGCCGTCACGTAAGGCTCCAATAACTGCTCTCGCGCTTCTTCTGGAAAACCTGGACCATTATCTTCAATCTCAATCACTATGAAGCCTTCATCATTCGCTGGCTGAACGCCGACTCGAATAACGCCTTGCGCTTCTTTATTCTCCGGACGACTTGAGAGTGCCTCAGCCGCGTTTTTAACGACATTGGTGAACGCTTGCCCGAGCAGGCGCTCGTCGCCGCGAATAGGGAGGCCTTCGGGCGGCATATCAAGCTTGAACCTATAGTCCGGATTGACCACGCGCTGTGCAAAAACGACATCTGTGATTAGGGCTGCCAAATCGAAACGGCTCGGCGTTGGCTTCGGCATCCGCGCAAAGTCAGAGAATTCCTGAACCATACGGCCAATATCTGACACTTGGCGCAAGATCGTGTTGATGCAACGCTCAAAGACCCCGTCTTTATCATCGATCTGCTCGCCATAGCGGCGGCGGATGCGTTCGGTCGAAAGCTGGATTGGCGTCAATGGATTGCGGATCTCATGTGCGATTCGCCGGGCGACATCGCGCCAAGCAAGCTGCCTCTGCGCAGAGATCAAACGCGTGGCATCGTCAAGCGTCACAACGTGGCCGCCGGCAGAGTCTGACGTAACCTTTACGCGGACATGGCGCAGGCCATCATTCGTCATCAGATTGATGAATGCGTCGTCCTGGGCGCGCGGCATATCTGTTTCACTCACGCAGGCCCAGATTTCAGGGCTAATTTCGGCCAGGACGGTTCCCTCCAAAACACCCATATTCATGAGATTCTCAGCCGAGCGGTTGGCAATCGTAATAATACCAGCTTGGTCCGTCCGAATAACACCAGCACTTAGCTCCACGAGAAGTGTCTCGAGGAACCGGCGGCGCTCCTCAGCCTCCTCTCGAGCTGAGATCAGATCATCGCGCCGCTCATCCAATTGTTGCGTCATGATGTTGAATGAGTTCGATAACAGGCGGACCTCATCCTCAGGCGCTGGCAACGGGACAGAGACCCCGCGGCGCCCCTCACTGACCTCCAGCGCTGCTGTCGCCAGGCGGGAAATGGGACGTGAAATTCGATCCGCGATCTCCTGGGCCAGTCGGACCGAGAGTAAAAGCGCAAGTGCTACGATTTGTAGATAAGAGATCACGAACAAGGTTTGGATCATATTGCTCTGTTCTTGCGCCAGTCGGTATTCAGCGCCAGCTTCGCGAGCGCGCTCCAATCGTGCAAACAGTTCAGGATTGATCGGCCGGGCCAGATAGAGATAGTTTTCTTCAAAGCTTTTCAGCTTGATCAGCGCGAAGGTATAGCCCTGCTGCTGCCGCAAAACCGCGACGATTTCCCCTTGATCCGCAGCTGCGAAAAAGCTCTCAGCGGGGCGACCATAATGCTGTGGCGCGCTCATGTTTTCAGCTCGCGCAATCGGGACACCCTGTCGATCGATAATGTAGGCTGCCGAGAAATCGCGATACGTCGCCAGCAGACTGAAGATCCGCTCAAATGTCTCCTGGTCGGCTTGGAACTCATCCACCGCCGAATCGACATCATCGGCAACGGCCTGTGCGTCCGTTTCAAACCGAACCGCAAATTCTTCGCCGCTTTCCGCTGAGATTGTCGCGATTTCGTCAACCAGTGTCAGGACGGTCTCGCCGAGCCAGGTGTCGATCCCGCGGGTGGTTGTAAACCAGAGAAACAGCGACACGATGATGGCGGGGATCATCGCTACGGTTCCAAAGAGCAGCATGAAGCGCCGGGTTAGGCGCCCGCCGCCGGTTTCCTCGCCAGCACGAGCCTTCCGGATTGCCAGATACCTGGTGATCACAAGCCATGCGAGAACGATAATGATCACCGAGTTGATGATCAGGAACATCATTAGATTGTCAGGAATCTCTTCTGTCGGGCCGCCGCGGTCCAGTAAGATCACCGTCGCCGCGGCGCACAAAACAGCCGCCAGCACAAACAGACCTTGGAACCAAAGTCCTCCATTGCGACGAAGAGTAGCCAGTACGCTAGAAGCCAAATGTGGGACCTCGAATACACACTGTCGCCAATTGGCAACACTGGGGATTTAGAGCAACACTTTGTCCTTGGGTCAATTAGTCTTCTGTCATTCCTAAGACCGTCATACGGGCCCGCAATGTGTTGCGATTAACGCCAAGAAGCGCTGCCGTTCGGAGCTTATTTCCGGATGTCACACTCAGCGCCAGTTTGATCAGTGGACGCTCGACTTGTTCGAGCACCGATTGATAGATCTTCTCGCCCTGCTCCTCACCCTTCAGCAGGTCGGCCATGACATAGCGGTGTAAGAGGGTCTCAATTTCGCTCTCTAGAGACGCTTCGGGACTCAGCTCTTTCAACGTCTCCGCCCGCAACTCTCGCTCAATGTCGCGTTGCGAGATTGTGCTGTCGGGTGACAAAGCGGCGAGACGGAAAATAAGATTTTCGAGCTCGCGCACATTGCCTGGCCAATCATAGGCCATCATCAAGTCCATGGCGGGTTGAGCAATCTGTTTTTGCGACAGTCCGCGCGCCTCGGCGCGGATGAGAAAGGCTTTGACGAGCTCTGGAATGTCTTCTTTGCGCCGGCGCAGCGGCGGCATCTCGATGCGAACAACATTCATCCGGTAATAAAGATCTTCGCGAAAATCACCGGCCTCAACAAGCGCCGACAGAGGCTGGCGCGTCGATGCGATAATTCGCGCTCCACCCTCTTCTCGCATCAGCTTCACCAGCTGCGTTTGAGCTTCTTGGCTAAGGTCACCTACTTCATCCAGATATATGGTCGCCTCGGCATCAAATGCGATCCCTGGCTGCCCCTCCGTTCCAAACAGTTCAGCGCTAACGTCTTGAGCGGGGCGCGTTGCCAGATCGAGCGAATGGAAAGATCCATTGCGCGTTTGACCAAGGTCATGGATGGCCCGTGCGGCCAACTCTTTTCCTGTCCCAGATTCCCCCTCGATGAGCACGGTGAGGTCGGTATTCATCACGCGCGAGATGATCCGATAGACATCTTGCATCACAGCTGAACGGCCAACCAGAGGCAGGCCGGTGCTGGTGGTATCACTTGTCGATTTTTTCGCTGCTGCGGCAGCTGCGGGCTTCGTGTCGTTCAATGCGCGCCCGACCAGATCGGTCAACTGATCGATATCGAATGGTTTTGGAAGATAATCATAGGCGCCGTGCTGCGCCGCCGACGCGGCTGTCAGGATCGTATTCTGACCACTCATCACGATGACCGGAAGCTCGGGACGCACCAGCTTGAATGAAGGTAACAGCTCAAAAATTGGCGTGTCGGTGAGATAGACATCCGTCACGACAATATCGCCCTCGCCGTTGCGCACCCAGCGCTCCAGCGCCTCAGGTGAACTTGTCGCTCGAACCGTATATCCTGCGGTCACCAAAGTCTGATTGACGATTAGACGAATGCTCGCATCGTCTTCTGCGAGAAGAACTGTTTTTTGATTCATGATTTTTTTGTTCTCGGCAAAGGAAGGAAAAGGGAGAAACGCGTTAGGCCAGGTTTGCTGTCGACTTTGATACGCCCCTGATGGGCTGCAATGATTTCGTTCACAACACTCAACCCAAGGCCGCGCCCACCTGATTTTGACGACATGAACATGTCGAACATGCGGGCCTTCTTTTCAGGTGGCACACCCGGGCCGTTATCTTCAATTGTGACGCGGATCGCCCGACCTAGCCGTTCGGACCCGTTCTTTCCAGCGATGGCGAAGCTGGTCTCAAACGCAGTTTCGACTTGAATCTGAGGGCTTTGCGTATGGGCGAGTGTCGCCTCTACTGCATTGCGAAGAATGTTCTGGACCGCCTCATGCAGATGGTCCTGGTCCGCTTCGATATCTGGTAAAGACGGATCATAGAGCCGCACAATCGAAATCTTACCTCGGTGGGCGGCTTCTTCGGCTGCGATAACCCGGTCGAGCAATTCGTGAATATTTAAAGCCTCTTTGGCTGGCGACGAGAACAGTTCAAACGCGGACAAACGCGACACCAAACGCTCGATGCGGCGCGTCTCGCTCAAAATAATGTCGATCATGGCGCTTTGGTCATCGCGTGAGTTGCGTGACAGCAATTGCGCAGCGCCCGAAATTCCCGCGAGCGGGTTCTTAACCTCATGCCCGAGGATTCTGCCGAACGCCGCGACGCCGGCCGGATTATTGTTCACAACCGCGGAATCGTTCGCCTCGGTCATACCAATAACAATGCTGCCGTCGGCTAGCGGACGCAGCCGCAAGTCCAGCACGCGTTGTTTTCGCAGGGACGGCCCGCTCAGCGGAATGCCATGAGCCGACACATCTCCATTCAGCGCCTGCGCCTTATCGATCAAATCGAAAATGGGAGAGTCATGGAAGAGAATTTCACTCAGAGGCTTACGGTACATGGCCCGCTCAGAATGCCCCAAAAACGACTGCGCCTCAGGGTTTGCCGCATTCACACGCCGCCTTTCATCCAAACCTAAAAGCGCAAAAGGGGCGAGCCCTACCAAATCTAATGCTGTCATCATGCTGCCACCATAAATTTATGCGCCTCATACACTTGGCGAAGCGACGAAATCAGCGCGCTCGCATCTTCAATTCGGCAAAGGTCTGCCCGCAGCTGTCGCCGCTCGGCATCGCCTATCGGTAAATCAACTTTATCGATATGGGCTGCCACATGCTTGCGAACGATGCGTAGCCCAAGCGAGGCGCCATATAGTGTTTGACTATCCTCGATCTGCTCGCACAGCCCTTCGACTTGGCTTGTCAGGCTGGGCGCCTCAAACCTTTGTCCAGAGAGCGCAGCTGCGACCTCACCGATGAGCCAGGGCTGCCCCATTGCTGACCGCCCGATCATCACACCGAACGCGCCTGAAGCTTCAAGCGCCTTTCCAGCATCAGCAACAGTCTCGATATCGCCATTCGCGATCACAGGCACAGACACAGCGTCCACGGTGTTACGGATCGCCGCCCAATCGGCGCTTCCTTTATAGAACTGGCATCGGGTGCGACCGTGAATGGTCACCAATTCAACACCGAGATCCACAGCAGCGCTGCAAAGCTCTGGTGCGTTGAGCAGATCATGATCCCAGCCGAGGCGTGTCTTGAGCGTCACCGGAACGCCGTTTGCGCCAGTCATCGTTGCGTTGATGATGTCCAAGGCCAGTTCCGGTTCACGCATAAGCGCAGAACCAGAATTGCCACCCGTCACTTGGCGTGATGGGCAGCCCATATTGATGTCGATAACATCCACACCTGCATCGACCAGAATTTGAGCACCCTGAAGCATATCCTCTGGACGCCGGCCTGCGAGCTGGACAACCCACAGCCCTCGCCCCTCATGGCGGCATGTTTTGCGCACGACATCTGGGCGCGCGGCGGCGAGCGATTCTCCCGCGACCATTTCAGACACGACAATCGGCGCGCCATAGCGAACCGCTTGGCGTCTGAATGCAGCGTCAGTCGAGCCCGACATAGGCGCGAGCCAAACTCGTTCTGCCTGAAAAGAAGGCATTTTCCTCATCACACTTGTAAAACCACATTTTTGCACTGCACAAAAGTGGGGCACTGAATTTCCGACATGCATTCCTGCAACGCATGTGGCTTTTTTACCGCAACAGGTTATTCAGCACGCATGAGAATTGCTGCGATCATTGTGGCCGCCGGACAGGGCCAACGTGCGGGAAACCACACCCCGAAACAGCTTCGCCTGCTTGGGGGAAAGCCGGTTTTTAAATGGTCCGTGGATGCGTTTAAAAGTCACGGCGACGTGGACCAATGCGTCTTAGTCGTTCCAGCTGGTCAAAAAGATAGATATTGCGGGCTCGTCGACGGTTCAGTAACACTTGTGGAAGGCGGTGACACTCGGTCGGCCTCGGTTCGAGCAGGTTTGCAAGCATGCGATATTGGTGAAGGCGGCATTGTCCTAATCCATGATGCCGCTCGGCCAGGACTCAAAGCGGAGACCATTAGTCTGCTCATTTCTGCTATGGATGTTTCAGACGCCGCCGCACCGGCCTTGCCCGTCGCAGATGCGCTGAAACGCAAATCAGACACGACGCTCTCAAATATCGACAGAACGGACCTCTACCGCGTGCAGACCCCGCAAGCCTTCCGGTTGAACGCAATCAAAGACGCACTCGGCGACGATCAAAATCTTGTAGACGATCTCGCCGCAATCGAAGCTGCGAATGGGAGTGTTACGCTCGTGGCAGGAGATGAAACGCTCGCAAAGATTACCTATCCTGAAGATCATGCTCGATTGGAGAGATTGCTTATGCCCGCTTCACCTGCGCCGCGTTTCGGCACCGGCTATGATGTTCACGCCCTGGAGCCGGGCAATGGCGTCACACTCTGCGGGGTGAAAATCTCTCACACACAAAGCTTAGTTGGTCACTCAGATGCAGATGTCGCATGGCATGCTCTAACCGATGCCATTTTGGGTGCTGCAGCTCTTGGCGATATCGGCGACCACTTCCCGCCTTCCGACCCGCAATGGAAAGGCGCGCCGTCAGATCTGTTCCTCAAGCATGCGGTTGAAATTGCGCGCGATGAGGGCTGGGGCCTTACAAGCTGCGACCTCACGCTGATCTGCGAAGCCCCGAGAATCAAACCGCACCGCGAAGCCATGCGCCGACGCACCGCGGAGGTCACAGGACTTCCTATTAGCGCCATCAGTGTCAAAGCGACGACCACCGAAGGATTGGGATTTACCGGCCGCGAAGAAGGCATCGCAGCGCAAGCAAGTGCCGTCTTGGCTCCCCTCGCGTCACAAGACTAAGGTCAAATTTATGTTCCCAGATCGCATTAGAAACCTCGCGCTCCTCATCATGGACGAAGCCATGGAGCGGCGCGTCAAAATCGTCACCGCCGAGAGTTGCACTGGTGGCTTGATCGCGGGCCTATTCACCGAATTTGCGGGCTCTTCGAAAGTGCTAGAACGCGGTTTCGTGACCTATTCCAATCAATCGAAAGCCGAAATTTTGGGCGTCGCCGGCGATGTCTTGGCAGACTACGGCGCCGTATCGGAGCCTGTGGCGAGACTGATGGCGGAAGGCGCCATGGAACAGAGCCGCGCCAATCTTGCGATCGCCGTGACCGGGATTGCTGGACCAGGCGGCGGCACGCCGATGAAGCCCGTTGGCACAGTTCATATTGCCTGTGCGCGCGAGAACAAAGCCATGATGCATGAGATGCTCGCGCTCGGCGATATTGGGCGCCACGAGATCCGCATCGCGACGATCGAAGCGGCGCTCAATATGATCCGAGAGCAGATTTAAAATCGCGCTAGGGCCTCGCCTCGCGCTGTGTTACTCTATAAAAAAAGACGGAGGAAACATGGCCTACGACGCCAATACGGAGTTCACGCGCTTTGAACCGCACCTGCTCTCACCCGCAATTGGAGCAGAGCTGATTGGAGCAGATCTCGCCAATTTTGATGACACGCTCGTCGATGAAGTTCGCGCTGCGCTCTTAAAATACCAAGTCGTTTTCTTTCGCGATCAGCACGAGCTGACCCGTGAGAAACATATTGAGTTCGCGAGCCGGTTTGGTGATCTCGAAATCCATCCGGCCACGCCAAAAGACCAACCCGATCCAGAAGTCCTCCGAATAGCGCATGGTCCAAATTCCAAAGGGCAAGAGAATAACTGGCACTCTGACGTGACGTGGCGCGCGGAGCCATCGCTCGGGTCTATCCTTCGCGCGATAGAACTTCCTGAAATTGGCGGCGACACGCTCTTCTCAAACATGGTCATGGCCTACAATGATCTCGATGAGGACTTGAAAGAGCGCTTGTGCAAGATGACAGCCGTGCACGATATTGCCCGTGTATTTGCCAAACGTCTGAAGAAAGATGCATCGGCTCTGCATGACAAGTTTCCACCACAAGAGCATCCAGTGATCCGAACACATCCTGAAACAGGTGAGCGCGGGCTTTACGTCAATATAGCATTCACCGACCACATTGTGGGCATGGACCGGGCCGAGAGCGATGAGCTCCTCAACTACCTCTATCGCCGCGCCTGGCTCCCTGAATATCAATGCCGCTTCCGCTGGGCCCCTGGCTCCCTCGCCTTCTGGGACAACCGCGCCTGCCAGCATTATGCCGCCAGCGACTATTTCCCGAACATTCGGATCATGGAGCGCGTCACCGTCGCGGGCGATCGACCGTATTTCACGGCCTGATATCTTTCCATAGCGTTTTAGAGCGTTTCGACTATATAAGCGCCAAATTCATCTGCTTCGGGCCTTGAACCCGTTTGGAGACCGCTATGATCGACCTTACCAAGCTCGCCGCGCGCGAGCCTGATCCTGCGCCTGGTGCGCTGAATTCGCTTGGCTTTGCGAAACCCCCGTCCGAAACGCGCGTCGTTGCTGCAATGTCCGGCGGCGTCGACTCATCTGTTGTGGCGGCTCTTCTTGCCTCCCAAGGCTATGATGTGATCGGGATCACCTTGCAACTGTATGACCATGGCGCTGCGATTGAGAAAAAAGGCGCGTGTTGTGCGGGCCAAGATATTCATGACGCCCGTAATGTTGCGGACCAGATCGGTATTCCACACTACGTGCTCGATTATGAGAGCCGGTTCAAAGAGCAAGTTATGGAAGACTTCGCTGACACGTACCTGTCTGGTGCGACGCCAATCCCCTGTATCCGTTGCAACCAAACCGTAAAGTTCTCAGATCTGTTGCGGACAGCGAAAGACCTCGGCGCCGATTGCCTGGCGACCGGCCACTATATTCGCCGCACCGATGGCGAGCTTAACCCAGAGCTTCATCGCGCGGCCGATGCCAGCCGGGATCAATCTTACTTTCTGTTCGCGACAACGTCCGAGCAGCTCGAATATGTGCGCTTCCCGCTTGGCGACTTGCCGAAGACGCAAGTTCGGGAACTCGCGGACCATTTTGCTCTGCCGGTCGCAGCGAAGCCTGACAGCCAAGATATTTGTTTTGTTCCGGAGGGATCGTACGCAAAAGTCGTTGAAAAACTGCGACCTGGCTCAGGGCGTGGCGGCGAGATTGTGCACCTGGATGGCCGCGTCCTAGGTGAGCATCAAGGCGTCATCCACTACACGATTGGTCAACGCCGCGGACTTGGTGTCGCCACAGGCGAGCCCCTCTTCGTTGTCAAAATCGACGCACCGAACCGAAAAGTCGTGGTCGGTCCACGCGAAGCGTTGCTCACTGCAGGCCTAACTATGGAAGAGCTGAATTGGCTCGGAGATGGAACGCTCGAAGAGGCCTGCACGCGGGGAGAGCAAGCGCTCATCCGTGTCCGCTCAACCCGAGAGCCTACGCTCGGTCGCTTAGGGTTTCACAATGGACAACCCGCTGTCTGGTTCGATAGCCCTGAAGAAGGCGTTGCCCGCGGCCAAGCGAGCGTGCTCTATGATGCCACCGGGTCCACACGCATCCTCGGCGGTGGTTTCATTGCGACAACAATCGCAGCCGATGAACGGCTACGCGCTTAAGATGTCGATTTAACGAAACGGCGATCCGCCTCGACGCGAAACGCATCGATAATCTTTTCGACCGCCAACCTCGAATTGGCGCGCGCAAGGAGCCGCAGAACCGGGTTTTTAAACTCGTAATCAATAAAACAATGGACGCGGGTTTTACCGTCTTCGCGAGGATCAAACTGCCAGCGATTTCGAAGATGCCGGAAAGGTCCGCGCTCAAGCCTCACATCAATCTTACGGGCCTCTCGGTCACCTTTGACATGCGTCGAGAATTGCTCGTCAAACCCGCTAAAGTGCACCGAAGCCGTTCCCAGACATGTGTACGAATGGTCTCGATCGCCATGCTCATGGGCTACAGAAACACGCGTGATCCATTTTATGAACTCTGGATAGCGCCGGATATCGAGGACCAATCCGTAAAGGTCATCGGCATTGTGCGGAATTAGAACCTGTTCGGAGACTCTAGGCATTTTCGCCGAGCTGCGCCTCTCGTGCAGCTCTCAGCCGAGCAAAGTCTTCCCCCGCATGATGGCTTGAGCGGGTTAAAGGCGACGCCGATACCATCAAGAAGCCTTTGGAGCGCGCAATCTCCTCATAAGCGGAGAACTCATCCGGGCTAACATAGCGATCAACGGCGGCATGTTTCCGCGTCGGTTGCAGGTATTGTCCAATCGTCAGGAAATCGATGCCCGCCGACCGCATGTCGTCCATGACCTGCATAACTTCTTCTTTGCTTTCACCAAGACCGACCATCAGACCAGATTTTGTAAATTGGTTTGGATCGCGTTCTTTGACTTTCTCAAGCAGGCGAAGCGAATGGAAGTAGCGGGCGCCTGGGCGAATAGAGAGATAGAGCCGCGGGACCGTCTCCAAGTTGTGATTGAACACGTCGGGCTTGGCATCGATCACTTTGGCTTCCCAACCATCTTTGCGCAGGAAGTCCGGAGTTAGGATTTCAATCGTCGTCTCAGGCGACGCATCGCGGATCGCATTGATCGTGTGCACGAAATGCATCGCGCCGCCATCCTCAAGATCATCACGATCCACAGAGGTGATAACCACGTGCTGAAGGCCCATCTCCGCAACCGCTTGTGCGACACGCTGTGGCTCATCTTCTTCAAGCGGCGCGGGCTTACCCGTAATCACGTTGCAGAACGAGCAAGCCCGTGTGCATGTATCGCCCATGATCATCATGGTCGCGTGTTTCTTGTCCCAACACTCACCAATATTCGGACAGCCTGCCTCCTCACAAACCGTGACGAGGCCCTTTGACTTCACAATCTCACGCGTCTCTGCATAGCCCTTGGACGTCGGCGCTTTCACGCGAATCCAGTCAGGTTTGCGCAACAATGGGGTATCCGGGCGGTTTCGCTTTTCCGGGTGTCTAAATTGCGGCTTGTTGTCGATGAGCGTTGCCATGGCGTATAAATGGAGTGGATCGGCAAAAACTGCAAGCTGCAGAGCGGCATAGCTCCCCTGCTTCGGTCAATGAATGTGAGCAAAAAGTCTTGCGCTGTTCACTGACTGTGACACTTTGTTGCAAACCGTTAAGAGTCCAAACAGAGCAAAACCATGACCGCACCCTCAATTCCGGCCCCGCTCGAATGGCGCGCCAACCGCGCCAAGACCGACATTTTTTCCGCCATCATTCGTGCCTCAAAACAATTCGGCGGCAAGACGGTCGCGATCGTTGATGGCGACGGTACGGAGGTGGATTACAAAACCGTCTTGCGTGGCTCTTTCGCTTTGGGCTCCGCGCTTGGTAAGAAATTCAAGAAAGACGAGACAGTTGGGGTGATGTTGCCCACCGGCGCTGGCGCCGTCATCGCATTCTGCGCCGTTTTGGCCTCTGGCCGCTTACCTGCAATGCTGAACTTCACCGCCGGATCCGCAAACATCAAATCAGCTATGAAAGCCGGAAAGATCACCAAGATCGTGACGGCTCACAAATTCGTCGAACTAGGCGGACTGGAATCTCTTATCGAAGAACTAAGCGATGTCGCGGAGTTCATCTATCTTGAAGACGTGCGCGAAAGCCTCGGATTTATGGATAAGGTTGCTGGCGGTCTCGGCCCGATCATGCCCGGCCTCTTCCATAGCAAGAAGAGTCATACCAAGCCCGGCGTTGTGCTTTTCACATCCGGCACGGAAGGCGAACCCAAAGGCGTTGTCCTATCGCATCACAATATCGTCGCCAATGTCGAACAGGTTCGCGCGCATATTGGTCTGGATCCAAATAGTGATAGCGTCTTCAATCCCCTACCCACCTTCCATTGTTTTGGCCTGACAGTCGGCGCGATCCTGCCCCTGATTGCTGGCGTCAGGGCAATCTTCCACCCGAGCCCTCTGCAGCCGCGCGAGATTGCCGGACGTATTGAGGAGACCGGCGCGACCATCTTGCTCGCAACCGATACGTTTATTGGCCAATACACACGTGTTGCCAAAGAAGGCGCGATGGATTCCGTCCGCCTCGCCGTCTGCGGCGCTGAGCGTGTGCGAGACGAAACACGCGCTTTCGTTAGAAAGAAGTTCGAAATCGAGATCCTCGAAGGCTATGGCGCGACAGAAGCCTCCCCAGTGGTCGCGGCCAATCAGATGGAGTTTAACAAACCCGGCACGGTTGGGCGCCTAATGGCAGATATGGAGTATGAGCTTGTCCCGGTCGAGGGCATCGAGGAAGGTGGCAAGCTGCGCATTCGCGGACCGAACATTATGCTCGGCTATATGCGCTCTTCCGCACCTGGTGTGATCGAACCCCTCCCCGATGGTTGGCATGACACTGGCGACATCTGTGTCGTTGATGAAGATGACTGCATACGGATCATGGGCCGCGTAAAACGTTTTGCGAAGATTGGCGGCGAGATGGTATCGCTTGCTGTCGTCGAAAACTGCGCTAGCGCAATCTGGCCAGACGAAATGCACGCCGCCGCCGCCATCCCAGACCCACGCAAAGGCGAACAAGTGGTTCTTCTCACCACCGCAAAAGATGCTGATCGAAGCGCGCTTTTAGCCTGGTGTCAGTCACATGGTGTGTCCGAACTTTCAGTGCCGCGCAAAGTGTTCCACGTCGAGGAAGTCCCTGTGCTAGGAACTGGGAAAACCGATTATGGCGCCGTCAACAAAATGGTCCGCTCACTGACGGAAGCTATCTAGAAATCCGATTCATAGGCCCAGCCGTCGAAACCCGGACTTACACGGTCTGGCAACTCTTTGATCAGAGTTTTGTAGTCTAAATCAATGTGCAAATTGGTTAATACAGACTGCCGTGGACGGAGCATTTTTATCCATTCGAGCGTTTGTCCGAGATGGGCATGCGACGGATGCGGTGTGTAGCGCAAAGCATCCACAATCAACAAATCGAGCCCTTCGAGCGCCTGTAAGGTATCGTCCGGGAAGGCATTCAGGTCATTGCAGTATGCCATGTTTCCAATCCGGAATCCTAACGACCGGATATAGCCATGCTCTTGGTCAAGCGGCAGCATTTCAAATCGCCCACCCGGTCCGCTTAAGCTGAACGGCGCGTAAGGCGTCAGGAACGGTTGTACGTCATAAATCGGCGGATAGCCGTTCTCGCCATGAAAGACATAATTGAATTTCGGTATTAGCGTGCGCGAGGTTGGCTGGTCCATATAGGCCTTCACCTGCGCTCGATGGCGAATGGCGAGGGCGCGTACGTCGTCTATCCCATGGGTCTGATCTGCGTGGTCATGCGTAAAGACGACGGCGTCGAGGTGCTTGACCTGTGCTGCGAGCAGCTGTTCGCGCATGTCTGGGGACGTATCGATCAGGACAGTGGTAACATCTTCTGGCGCATCCAGTTTCCAGACTTCCACTAGGGCCGAACACCGCAGACGCCGGTTCTTTGGCTCACCTGGGTCACAGGCGCCCCAATCGCCACCCACACGCGGAACACCTCCGGACGATCCTGTTCCGAGAAGCGTAAACCTGATCCGCCGATCACTCATGATACGCGTGCAAACAATTCTAGCGCATTAGCCTCACACTGCGCGCCAATCTCATCTCGCGTCATGCCGTGGAGCTCTGCCAGGGCGTCAGCTACATATGGCAGATAAGCCGGTTCATTCCGACGTCCGCGATACGGCATGGGCGTAAGATACGGGCAATCCGTTTCGAGAATAACGCGGTCCAGCGGCACGTTTTTGATCACAGCGCGCACTTCTTTCGCACTTTTGAACGAAAGAATACCTGACACAGAGACATAAGCGCCGAGAGCCAGTCCTCGCTGACATAGATCTGGGCCACCGGTGTAACAATGCAGCAAGATCGGAAACGCGCCGCGCTTGGTTTCATCCTCCAGGATGTCGGCCGTCAGATCATCCGCTTCCCGCGTATGAACGATAAGCGGAAGACCTGTTTCCCGAGCTGCTTCAATATGGGTTCGAAAACTCGCTTCCTGCTGATCTTGCGGGCTGTATCCATAATGTAGATCCATGCCTGTTTCACCAATCGCGACGACGCACTCATCCGCCGCCGCAGCAATCAGGTCTTCTGCTTTGGTATCGGTGAAGTCCTTCGCGTGATGCGGGTGCGTACCAACGCTGCACCAGATATCGTCATGAGCGTGGGCGATTTCACGCACGCGCGGAAAGCTATCCAAGCGTTCGCAAATCGCCAGCATACGCGTCACGCCCGCGTCCCGGGCGCGCGCTAGAACCTCATCCAAGTCCTCAGCATAGGCCTCAGCGTGTAGATTTACGTGGGTATCAAACATGGGCTCAGGCGCTTACAGCCTTCACACCATCTTGCAAGACGGAAAACAGCTTTGTCGCGGTTTGTAAGGGTGTGAGGTTCAGCTCGTCGGCTGTGGCCCGCACTTGATGCATTTTCAGCCAAGTTTGGCTGAGCTCCGGATCTACGTCAGCCTTTTCCGCCACCCAGTTTAATAGCGTGTCGGTAAACGCATTCAAAGAACCTTCGTCAACAAGAACTGATGTCAGCGCGGCAGAAACAACGCCGCCGGAGGGTTTCCGAACATTCCTAAGTAGCGCGCGTGCTGACTGAACCGCCTTTGCGCCAGCTGTTTGCGACAGCTCCAATCCATACCCCGGGCGCCCTGGTGCCAGATCCATTGCAAGATCAGGACTGCCATCATGCGAGCTAAGGACCGCCTTCGTATCCTCCTCGGACAGCGGGTAGAGCCGCAAGACCTGGCACCGTGACCGGATCGTTGGCAGGATCGGCTGAGTGGAGTGCGATACTAGAATAAGAAGCGCATTGTTTGGCGGCTCTTCCAACGTTTTAAGAAGCGCGTTCATCCCCGACACGTTCATCTCGTCTAAGGAATCGATCACGCCTACGCGCCATCCCGCCATGGCCGGGCGTAGGGTGAAGAATTGATTGAGTTCCCGGATCTGTTCGACGGTGATGTCTTGACGCAGCTTGCCCTTCTCATTGAGTCCGCGTTGAACCCATTTCAAGTCAGGATGCCCACCCGACAGCACCAGTTGCATGGTCTTGTCATCAAGACCGGCACCTGGTGCCGCGGCCCCGAGCATTAGACCAGCAATGCGCCGCGCGAAGATCGATTTTCCGATGCCTGATGGCCCTTGGAAGATCCAACCGTGATGCAATCGTCCGGACGCGCGCGCAGCGAGAAATCGCTCCTCTTGGGTGCTATGACCGTAGAGTGGAAACGCAGCACTCATAGGTCCCCCAATCGCGAGTCAATTTCTGTCAGCGCCGCCGCCAAAACCTGCTCCGGCGTCTGTAGCGCGTCGATGACAGCGCAGCGGTCAGGTTCTTGTTCGGCGATCTCTAGAAACGCCTCGCGAACCTTAGTGTGGAAATCGAGATCTTTCTGTTCGAAGACATCTTGGGTGCCGCGCGCGCGGCGGCGCTCCGCCAAGTCCTCTGGCGCGCCATCCAGGATCAGAGTTAGGTCCGGGCGCGTCTCACCGACCACAGCCCGCTCGATCTTCAGAAGCGTTTCGATATCTTGCCCATCAATACTCTGATAGGCGCGTGTGGAGTCAGCGAACCGGTCACACAAAACCCAATCCCCACGCTCGAAAGCTGGCCGGATCAATTTGTTTAAGTGATCGTCACGGGCGGTATTCATAAGCAAGGCATGCGAGAGCGGCGACCAGGTTTCACCAGCGGGCGGGTTTAGCGCAAGCGCCCTAACCTCTTCCGCGAGCTTTGTCCCGCCTGGTTCACGGGTCACGATAACGTTTTGCCCCCGGTCTTGCAGGGCATCAGACAATCCGGCGATGAGGGTCGACTTCCCTGTCCCCTCGCCGCCTTCCAATGTGATGAAACGCCCGCCCTCGATCAAAGCTTTAGGCTCCGCCTTCAAGCATGCGGCTAAGACCCTCAATCGAGCGACCAATGAAGCCGAGCCGCGCGACGTCTTCTGTCGCAACCAGTGGCATTTCGATTGGATCCTTGCCCTCAATCGTGACGACCAGCGTTGCGAGCTCATCACCCGCCGACACAGGCGCCTGGATCAAGCTGTCATAGACAATTTCAGATTTGCCTTTCGCGAAGGCGCGGCGATGCGCGGTGACGCTGATTGGGTCGGCTAGCTTCACCCCAACACTCCGCGCCTCGCCCATCCAAACATCAAGTTCGGCAAGTCGCTTATCATCCGCTTCAATCGTGCGGGTCTCGAAAGCGCTAAACGCCATCCGCATCAGGCGCTCAGCCTCCTGCGCGCGCGCCTGTTTGCTCGACAAGCCATTGATCACGATTGTTCGGCGCGTTCCGTCTCTGACCGCAGATGCTGTTAGCCCATACCCGGCAATGTCGAGATGCCCTGTCTTAAGGCCATCCGCCCCGTCCATCGTTCCGAGGAGAGGGTTGCGGTTCGCCTGTGTATACGCGCCCCAAGTGTACTCTGCTTGACTATACCAGGCGTAGTATTCTGGATAATCGTCGATGATCAGCTTCGCGAGGCGGGCGAGGTCAGACGCAGATACCACATGCCCCTCGCCTTCAAGGCCAGTTGTGTTGACGAAGTTCACGCTGGTCAGGCCGAGCTCCTGTGCCCGCTCCGTCATTTGACGCGCAAACGCTTCCTCAGACCCGGCAATCCCTTCGGCCAGCACGATGCAAGCATCATTACCTGACATCACGATCATGCCCTGCAGCAGCTCACGCACAGTTGGGCGTTCTTTAGGGCGCAGACCCATCGTTGAGGTGCCTGACGGAAATCCACCGCGCCGCCAAGCATCATCGCTAACTGTCATTTGCGTATCTAAAGTGATCTCGCCCTCATTGATCAGGTCAAATACGAAATAAGCCGTCATCATCTTGGTCATGGAGGCTGGCACCATTGGTACATCCCCGTCCTTTGACCACAAGACCTCACCGGTTTCGTGATCCAGGATGACCGCATACTCGGCATCCGTTTCCAGGATTTGCGCCTGCGCCCAGGCTGGCAAAACCGCCACTAGAAAGATCAGAGCCGCGCTGCGCAATGCCTGCATAATCGGAGTCCTTTCGACCAAGAAAATAGCCCTTTTTCCTGCCGAGGAAAAAGGGCCAGTTCGTGGCGAAGGTCAATCTTTGTTGCGGTAGCGCGCTCAGCGCCGGGTCAGGAACCCATCCGCAATTCCCGCACGGGCCAGCGCTGCGCGCTGTACTTCGGCGGCTTCCATTGTCGAAAACGGACCAATGAGCACGCGGAAATAGTCCCCGCCATTCACACGGGCCTCTTCAATCTTAACGTCCATCGTCCGGTCGAAGGCAAATGTAAGCTGCCGTGCATTCGCAATATCTGAAAATGCTCCAGCCTGAATGAAAAAGCCTCCAGCTGGCGCGACACGCGGCGCCTCTTGGGTGGCGGCGACGGGTCTTGCTGCCGGAGTCCCCGGCGCCTGAAGCGCGGCGGTTGCATAAGTCGGTTCGACCGGAACGACGGGCGCCACTGGCGGCATCACGTCATCTTCAATGGCCGCCGAGGCGAAATTGTTCGTCTGAACGGGCGCAGGCCCGAGATAATTTAGTTTCACGCGCGCCGAGTTGCCTTTGGCTAAGCCAAGAACGCTTCCTGCCCGGGGTGACAGCTCCATAATCCGCTTGCCGTCGAACGGCCCGCGATCATTCACGCGAACGACGATCTCTCGGCCATTGTCCTGATTAACGACTTGCACCAAGCTCGGCAGCGGCAGACTAGGATGCGCTGCTGTCATAGCGGTTTCGTCAAAAATCTCACCGTTTGCGGTGGGTTTGCCATTGAACCCATCGGCATAAACGCTTGCTAATCCTGTTTCCTGCGTGATCGCAGCGTCGCGATTGGCGCGAACCCGGCTGAGTGTAAGCGGCTGGCCGGTACTCGCCGTCGCTTGAGTCTGTAAGGACGCGATGCGAATCGGTTGTAGCGGTGCTTGGCCTGCATTGGCTACAGTTTGAGTGGCCGTAACACCGCCCGCCAAAACAGGCACGGGATCTGGCGTGACAACAGGCTCCGCGGCAGCCGTCACAACGGAGTCGACAGGAGAGAACGTGATCGGCGAGTCAAATGATGGCTGCGCGACATTCGGTGTCGAGGCCGCGACGGGCGCCTGAGGCCTTGGGGCTTGCGCCGCGAAGAAATTATCAGGCTGCCCCGGATAGCGGAACTCGACTCGCTGCTCTGAATTCACTGAGATAGCCCCTGCCCTCGCCTGAGGCTGAACGGTCTGCGGCGCCGGGCTACTGCCTTGTTGAGCATAGCGGATCGGCGCTCCATTTCGGTCGGCGTTCGCATGGCTTGAAACCGCGATCGCAACAAGACTGGCCCCTAAAAGGGCATAACAAACCGAATGGGAGACTGACGTCTTCATCTCTTACCTCTTTCTGCGGTCCCTACCCCCATTCTCGGGGGCGCGGGCAGAGCCTTCAGCTCTTTCTCGATGATGTCCCGTTTACCATAGCAAGCTGCATGTACGGTGAATGGGAATAAAAACTTACACGCGTCGTCGGAAAGATCTGATTAACCATAAACCGACCAAAAGCAGGCAATTTCATGACAGGACTTGCATTCTTTCGCGGACTGTAGAAAAGGAACCATCCTGCTGCGGAGGAGTGGCAGAGTGGTTGAATGCGGCGGTCTTGAAAACCGTTGAGCGTGCGAGCGTTCCGGGGGTTCGAATCCCTCCTCCTCCGCCATTTATCAAAAAAACATCAATAAATACAAGCATTTAGCGGGTTCCCAGACTGATTTGGCGTTTTGTCCCCTTTTTTGTCCCCTAGATTCCGATCGAACGGGATTGAAACGGCTGCACAAAAATGAAACCTTCTCTACCTGCCGTTTTGCATTGAACGCGTGCTTATTTCGAATCAGGGACACCTATGGAGTACCGGCCGGAACCCGGGTTCTTCATGACGATGATCCCAAGACGCGAAGACACCAGCTCCACAGCACTCGCAATCCGGCTTCGCGTGAACCACTCTACTTCGTTTCCATGAAGCTGAATGAGCATCGTAAGGGCATTCTCGTCACTTCGAGCTTCCAGAGCGAGAATCCCGTCCTGCTTAATGTTGTAGCGTTCAGATGCCACTACTCTCTCCAGCAACTCAGTTTCCATCGTTGGTTCACGCTGCCGAATAAGGCGAAGGGCTCTTCCGATTGAGTGCCCGTCCTCATCCGCTTCAAGCCATTCATGGGCATCAAAGTTCTCAATGGATTTTATTCTGGTAGCCAACTCGTTAGCAGCCCATTCGGAACCCATCTCCGATGCATGGGCCAGCAGTTGAATCGTCTGAATTGGCATAAGATCATTGCGCGCAGACCACTCTTCTATGATCGCGCGCCATTGTTCGATACTTGGATGAGGCAACGTGAAGCGTAAGGCTCCCACATCCAACATATCCATCTCAAAGATGTATAGCATTCCGATGTTCACGGAGCTGGCAAGCGAAACAAGGTCGTCAGCAGACAATGATCGCGCTTGTACTTCTTTAGCCGCTTGATCCCCGAGAATTCTGTTTGGAGAGTGACCACTAAGCGACAGCAGAGTGCCAAGAGTATGGACATCTAACTCGGTCGCACGCTTCATCATCGACTCATAAATCGATCTATTACCATGGCGTATCTCGAAAAGCTGGAACGTCGTCCGCAATTCTGGATCAATATCATCCCGAGCGATATTTCGTTCAGCCAGTGCGCGCCGCTGAGCTGATGTCGGAAGATCATGTTGCAATCTTGCCACGACAGAGCGTCTGCGTTCTATTGGTACGCTTGGATCATCGATGAGCTCTTGAATGAATGTTTCAGGGTCTTCGTGCAAGGAAACGAGATCCCTGACAAAGTAGTTGTTATCCCAATCCTCGGATCTGTATGTCTCCATACACAAAAGTGCTCCATCATTGGGCAGAGGGGCGCCTGCGGCACCATAGGCGAGGCTTCGTGCCGGCAAAGGCAGCGAGGTGTTGCGCGCGACGGTCAGCGCAAAATCTCTTGAAACGCCTGTCGCACTAAGATTTCCGATCATGCTGGCTAATTGCTCTGCGCGTTCGCCCGTTACTTCTGGCATTTCCAGCTTTGAAACGATTAGTTCCAAGACGGCATCGCCCACCGAGTTCAATGCTGGCTGCAGACTACGATAATACATAAAGGAAGAGCGATCAGACTCCAGAAGCGATGCGGTAACGCTCAGCGTCAACGCCTTATCATTTATTTTGGAAATAATATCGCCAGCCCCACCTTGGATGAGCCACGCCTTGTGAAGGGTCCGCTTCAATTTGGGGGTCGGATTTTCCGCAAATCCATCAAGGACCAATCGGCCAACTTGATCTCGGGAACGAAACGGAGATCCAGACCAATAGTCAGCCAACCGATCGCCAACCAAATCACGAAACTCGCTCGAGACGCTGGCACCGTTCGCAATACAACGACCAACGAGCCTTAATCCACTACAAAAAGCATCCTGGTCGGCGTTGGCCATTTCTTTGAGGATCGGCTCGGGACAGTCATGTAACTCAAGCGCAAACTGCAGCACCTGCGCCCACGGCCTTTGAACAGCATCATCAATCCGAGTCCCGATGGATTTTGGGTGCTCGGCAACGAGGAAACACGCAGCAAGGTATTCTTGAACGATAGGATACGGGAAACTTAGTCTTACAGAGCTTTGCCTTTTCAACACCCCGTTGATTTGCAATCGATCGAATAGGAACGTCGCTTCATCTGTATCGGTAGCGACTTCCTCGAGAACTTTGCGTACTTGGAGCTCTAAAACGCCGATTGACTGTTGCTCCAAGCGGTCAAACGCGAGCTTTTCCGCAACGCTTCGCAGAATAGCACTCACATCCTTCGTCGCGAAATCTGGTTTGTGAGCCGCGGGGCTAAACACCGTTTTTAGATATGCCTCGATCAAATCCGAGCGAGTGATGGCCTTATGCTCTGAGAGATCGGTCACCGAAAGGAGCATAGCTAGAAAGAGTGGTATCCTCGCTAATCGCTCAAGGTCAGGGTACAACTGCAGACGGCGAAGCACGTTCCAGCCGTCTTCACTTCCTGTGTATTCGCGCGCTTTGTCGACATAACGCACGATATCGTCGTCGTTGAACGGCAGCAGTTCGATCGTTTCTGCGTCAGGTAGCCCTACGACGGCGCTAGGATCTCTGACTGATAGCAGCCACGGTACTTGAGCATATAGAGCTGAGTAGGCCTGCACCTTATCCAGTACCCGCGCTCGCGCTATTGACGGCACTTCGTCCAAACCATCCAACAACAAAACCAGTAAGCCTCGCTCTGATAGAGCGCGCCAATCGGCATGCAAGTTCAGCTCTTTGCCGAGCTGATTTTCTACAAATGAGAGGAGGCTACAGTCAGCTTCTGAGAACGCTGCGAGAGAGACTTTCACAGGGACCAGTTCGGTCCCGGCAAGTTTTCCAGATAGCGTTGTAAGCAACGCCGACTTGCCCTGTCCCGGACCAGCGACAAGCACGACTCGTTGCTGACCTGAGTACGGAAACTCCGATAAATCTATCAGCCGAGTTTGATCCTCTTCGATGTCAATTAAATGCTCGTTCTCAAATGAAGTCGGGGCATCACGGTCAAAAGGTTGCGTTCTTGGCCAGACAAATAGATCGTCAGCTGGACGCGAAATTGTTGTCCCCGGAATCTCTATCGTAGCTCGACGTGTTAGGTAGGCTCGGTAGTTTCCAAGTCCCCATTCAGTTGGTTCACGAATCTGGATGCCATGATCATGTCGCAATCGTCGCCTCAAGTCAGCGCATCGAAAAAGCCCCCTCTTTCGTGCGTCCCCACCCGAAAGGTCCCGGAGGAGAGAGAGCAAATGAAGTGCTGAATGTTCTGTCAGCTCCGAGGCTGTATTCGCGAAGTCACGCTCGAGTTGTTCAATCGGGAAAACGCTGACGTCTAATAGCTTTAGAATCTGGAGTGTGTCGTACTCCCCGCCGACGATACTGCTAATTCCTTTAAACACCGGCGTCTGGGCTTTATTGAAACGCCGCTTTGCTTCGGATAGATCTTCAGCTGTCGAGGCAATGGAACAAAGCTCGAGAACGTGTTTGCTAGCTGTGGTCTCACGCCCCACCACCAATGAGAGTCTATCAGTGGCAGTTTTCAGTTCCTTCGATTGTTTCAGGAAGTCTTGCCAGAGCTTTTTCCACGGTTTCGTGCCCTGTTTTACAGATAGCTTAGCACTACAAAAGTTTCGGTGCCCATCAGCGAACCGGATTACTATGTCGTCAACAGATTCTGGTGCCTCAACACGGACGTCCAGAACTTGATCGCGATGTGGGATCTCAGTCAGCTCTAGGAGTTTAACGATCCAAAAAGCTGAAACAGAGTTTTGGTAGAATACGCCCTCTTGAGTGGAGGGGCCGCCAGGTTCGGTCATATTGCTCATTAATGTGACGCGTACTCGCACGTCCAGCAAAACTCATATATAAAGATCAGATTGAAGCCGTTATTTGAACTGTTCTAACATCATGAGTATTTCGTTCCTAATGAATGGCAAGGTCTAAGTCTGAAACTTGAACAATTGGATGTCATGAATCGCATCATTTTGGCCATTTTGGTGTTTCTTTGTCCCGTGAGTATGGAAGCGCAACAATTGCCCGATTGGGCAAGAAACTCAGGCTTGACTGTCGCCGAACTGACAGTCCTTGAGAAAGAGATTTCCCGGGTAAGCGAGGCGGCAAGGATCAACCGGGCAGCATTGATCTCAATTGCTGAAACCCTTTTTGAAGAAACACCATCAAATGGCGAGGTGGACCTAGCCATAATTCTAAGCGAAATTCGATCGCGGGCTAGTCGCACACTTAATCTCGAAGCAGAACTAGAGCGCCTAGCACAAGCCCGTGTCTCCCCCGACACGCCATTGATCGACGAGGCAAGAGAAGCTTTCGCGCGAGGTGACATTGTCACTGCAGAAGCACTTTTGGCCGATGTGACGAGGTTCCAGAAGCGCCAAATTGTGATCAACGATTCGCGCATCGCTATTGTGCTCATGCAACGCGGAATACTGGCTATCCTCAGAGGCGAAGATGAGGCCGCAGAAGCCCTTTTGGATGACGCCATAGACGCGTTCTACTCAGTGTTGGATCGCCTTAATCGAGATGATAGTCCAATTGCTTGGGCAAGAGCGCAGTACTTGATGGGGAACACTATTGTATTGCGTTTTAGCGTAAACCAAGACCGAAGCATCGCTTTGGCTGTAGTCGCCTATGCGGAGGCGCTTACGGTATTTCGCTATGATAACGAACCCGAGCTTTGGCTAAGCATCCAGGAGAGCTTGGCCAATTTGTTCCTAGTGATTGAAGGCTCAAGCGAGAACTCGAGCAAGTCAATCTTGCTAATTACGGACCAAGTCATATCGAAAACCGATTGTTCTTTGTATGCCTATCATTGCGGGTGGGCTTACCGATTTCGCGGCGAGAGCCTTTCCAAGCTTTGGACGCCAGACGCTGATTACTCACTTGATGATGCCCGAGCAGCATTTTCGAACGCTCTAGAGTATATTGATCAAGATGTTCAGACGCTCAATTGGTCCGAAGTAAAGGCTCTTGAAGGCGCGTTGCTGGGCGTTACCGGACAATTTCAGCAAGCGCTTGAACCGCTGCGCCAGGCCGAAGATGGGTTCAAGCGGGTCGGCGATACTAAGAGCTCCAAGGCGACTCGAGAGTCGATTGATAGCATCTTGACGCTTCTGGAAGAATTAGAACAGCAATGACGATGGAAAACCCGAGGGACATCTCTAATCAACAGGTCGTAAAACGTCTTAAAACCAGCTTTGAACGATCTGTGCGACGCTTCGGCAAAGTTATTGCGTTTTTGGCTGCACTCGTGACGCTTTGGGTGGTCTTCTCCGACTACATTACTACCGATACAGACGAAGCGCTCTTGAACAAAATAGAGGGCAATTGGGGGCCTATGACCAGGGACGGATCGGCCAATTGCGAACAAACCTTCTCATACTCGATCACTCGCTCACGAGATGAAACCATAATTACGCTCTCTTCGAACGGGTTCATTTCTTCAGGAATGGTAAGAGCTTTTTCAGACCAAAGCGTTGTCGCTCGAACGATAACGCCTCGCGACAATATAGGCGAAAGCTGGGAGCTGCGAATAGAAGAAGATCGTCTTTTGCAAATCGACAAGGATGGAGTGACCACAACCCTAGCGCGTTGCCCAAAATGAAGTGGTTTGGCGGCGTTTAGTCGAGTCGTCTTGCGGTTTGTCACGAACAAGTGACCATCATCAGACGTAACGATAGATGTCACTGAATTGTTTAAAAAACACCATCCGATAAGCCGTGTTTTGCGTGCAAACACTGGGCGGAATAACTTCTTCCCGAAGAGATTCACTTCGAATAATCAGCAGAGCCAATCATGCTCAAACTACACGGAGTTCCAACCTTAGCGAGCCGCCATAGTGAGAGACAATGGATCAGATCACGATCATGGTTCAGCTCCTTTGTGCCCCAAAATACGAAATCCTTCACAGCCTCGTCCTGGTTAGTGAGGGCCGCCAATCCCCTTTTTTCGCGAATGAACTCAAAAACACCGTTTCCTTCCATAGCAAACCTAGTTAAGCGCAGCGCAAGAATTCTGATCTGGTAGGCCAAGCGGCTTTCCATAATGGGTTTTGGGGGACAAATGGACGACGCATCTGTTAAGGATTTGGTTACCGAACGTATCGAGCTTGTCCCGAGTCATGATCAGGATCACGCGATGTCTGCTGCACTCAAAGCCAAAGAGTGGAAACGCCTGATCGATTTTCCGGAAATCGAAGATCGTATGTGGTCAATCGCTGAAGATGGCCTCTATCCTCAGCCCGTTAGCGGATTGACTTACTACTTTATCGAAGTTGACGACTTACCCTGGCCCCTAGATTTGAACCCCGGCTGGAAATCGGCATTCGCTTCTGAAGCATATGTTCGCATTGCCGGTCGACACCATCCGAACGTCGACACAGAAGACTTAATTACGCTTTCAACAGAGCGTTTTGGCAGCGTGCTTGTTGTCCCAGAAAGCTATATGGTCACGCTTTAGGCAATCTAGACAACAAATGTTCGCCGAGCTCTGAAATGGTTGAGCGTCCGTTCCCAGTCCTCTGGACCTATTTCGACTTTCGCGATCTCCAAGCACTCTCGTGCCCGCTTAACGTCGACTGTATCGATCCGATCACGAAACGGTCGCTCGAACTTATCGAACGCGTCATCTTCAATGTCGGGATCAATACTGTCCGTTCCAGGAATGTAAAAGGCCACAAACGGCGCACCAACGCTTTGGAGTTCGGATGTGATGCCCAACATTGTACCTTCGATGTAGTTTAGGTGACCAGAGACATCGGCCCTAACCTTCGGAAGACGGTATTTTGCGATCATGGCGAAGAACTTGTCTTCATCCGCCTCTCGTCCAACAAACACAGCTCTTTTGCCACCGGGAGAAATGACCCCACTAAAATCGAACGGATGCGCATCATCTTTGCTCGTATTGCCGGCTTGGCGCATCTTGAAGACTGGATATCCGTTGGCGGTTTCGACGTCGCGCGGAATTATTCTCATAAGGCTAAGAGACAGTTTCAAGGTCGAAAGGCTCTCGGCGTCTTTGTCAGGTTGGGAGGCTGGGCGTAGAATGTACCAAAACCCCTCCAACGCTCGAATTGCAGACGCCTGGAGAGTATCAGCAGCCCCGTAATAAGGAAGTTTGGTTTGGTGTATTGCAGGATCTAGAACGATCCGCGCATTGCTCGGGACGATCGGGACATCGTTTTCGCCTTCCTTCCTCATGAGCGCTTTTTCATGGTGCGGGAAAAACTCAACCAAGAATGGCAGGACTGTCATTATGCTCGGGGTTACAGCAAAACGACCCTCAACGATCATCTGGTCCATACCGTTAAGGATCGCTCTGGCCTGTTCAGCAATCAGGTCGGGATTGAGCTTCGCCGGCGTCGTTTCTTTCTTTTCGGTCTCTACGCCGTCCTTTTTCTTGCGGACGCCATCTGGGTTTAGAAACCGTTGCAGAGTGTCTTCAGAAAAGTCAGCATATCCAGCCAGCACCTTTTGTGACGGCGCGTCCCTGTATTTCTTAAAGGTGTGCAAAATCGTTCGAAGCTTCGCCAGTTCGGCAGCATCCGGGATCCAGCTTTCTTTATATATCTCTGCCACTGCTATCCCCCGTTTGCGGTAGTAGGTTCGTCATTGCGGTACTACTGACATACATGCGGCTTTTGGAAGGAAAAGGCTTCTTTCAACCGCATCTTCGTTTTTGGCCGCAAATGCCCAAAACCAACCGCAAATGTGGCATTTATGACGCAATATGGACGTTTACGTCAGCGTAAAGCCGCACATCAAACCGTTTCGCAGAGGCAATAACCGCATGCCGCCGCAACAAATTAGGTTTACGGCTTAATGGACCGCACGTGCGTGAACTGCAGTAATTGCTGCTGTAAGATCGTCTTAATGCGGTGATGCAAGCCGTTCTGTGGGCTCTATGTAGGCAAGTATCCCAGGCTATTTCGCCGGGATTTTGGAGACACCACCATGAATATCAAGAAGGACGCAGCCTACAACCCACTTGCTGCACACTCAAACCGGGCGCTTGGCGAAACGATCAGCCTTCGCTCGATGGCCGAACACATCGAGTCGCTCAACGGCAGCGCAAAAAGCAGCGCAGAGGCGTCGTATGAATTGGATCCGGATCTTAGCGGGTTGGATCAGATGATCCTGGCTTTGGTCGCGATCAAAAATGGCTTTTCAGGCAAAATTGAAATCAACATGAAGCTGCACGCGGGGTAGCGAAGGAGAACGATCATGGCTCGATCTCGTCGCCGCCGAGACCGATTCCCCACCTATCACCTTTGGTTGTTGGTGGTCCTATTACTAATGCTTGGCGCGAATGTGCTGAGCATCATCATCACTGGCGAACCGCTTCCCAATTGGGATTTCACCATAATTGAAATCGATTGGTCTAGTGAGCCAGATTTAGATACGCCGGGATCGAATTAGACCTCGCGCAAAAGAGTACGCCTTTGGACTGGCTCAAGCAGCTGGTATTCGCTTGCGATCAAAACCCTAAACAATCCGGATCGGAGTATCCCGCATCTTCAAGCTTGCGGCAGGCTTGCTCCGCCTTAATTTCAGCGACGCGGATTGCGCTCTCGCTTCGTTCTTCTCCTTCTTTGCCTTGCGCTTCTTCATATCCGGCAACCGCCTCAATCGCCGCGATTCGAAGGGTGTCTTCATTGTCCTCCTCTTCGGCGCGGGCGGTTCTCCGTGTCTCTGGGTCCAGCGCGTTGAAGAAGGGCTCGGCAATCTCCTTTTTGTTTGCTGACAGATAGGTGCCCAAGTCAATCAAGAATTGGTTGCCTTCTCTTGTTTCAGTTAGAACCGTTTTGATCGTCATAGGTGAGGTCCGAGCAAAAGGCGTTTTGTCCGGATTATTATTGTTGCGCAAACGCGTGATTTCGCGGTTTGCACCGCGTTGGAGCGTAACTAATTCCGCTCGGCTTTCAGTCGTAAGCGTTTTGCCATCATCCCCTACCCCTGCATCAAGTTGGCGTTGAACATCGGATACAAGTGTTTCGTAGTCTTGGATGGACTTTAGAGCTTTATCCCAAACGTCGATCCTTTTGCTTGTGCTTTCAGGAACCGGAGCCAGTGGGAACCACCCTGAAGCAACGCCGACTAGGTCTTCCCTGCTGAAGAACACGTTTCGCTTGGCATTCTTAAATGGGATGTTTGCGACGGCAAATGCGTCTGCTGCTCCGCTCTGACTCGGGGCGTGCAAAGAAAGCGTCAAAACGATGTCGCGTTTGTTGGAAACAAATCTCTTGGCGGGGGCAAAGGGTTCACCGATAAGAACAGCTTGCGGGATCAATCTCATAGCCGTTCGGTCGTCTGATCGCTCCATTGCAAACTCTCCGAAGAAGCGAATATCACTTGAGAACTCTAGCGTCGCGAAATCCAAAGTTTGGTTAGGCGTTAGGAATTTGTGAGCATCGCCCTCAGCCAGTGGATTGCCTCGGCTACCGGGCGGCAAATCATAGGTTTCTGACAACAACTTTCGTGCCGCATCAAAACGTTCGCGAAGCTTACTCTCATCGGTAGGGGGCGTGGCGAGCGTTCCATGTACAACCGTTAGGCACCCGGCATTTAGGCCAAGTTCGGTCGAGCTCTGTTGACCCGCAGCCCAGTCGATTTCGTAGAAATCGGTTCCCTTTTCCGCAAAGGCTTGTGTTTTCTGTTCCTCCCCAGCTTTGCGAATACCGTCTCCCACCTTACTGACAACGCTCTCCAGGAAGGGCTTTAAGAGAAGCCCCACAAGCGCGGAGCCGAGTGTGTTTTGGCGGGTTCCGGCACTACAGGCGTCTTTGACGTAGAGTTTGGTCACCAACTTGCCTTTCGGCTCAGCCCCTATAGGTGCAATTGGTCCGGAGCCTGGCCTCCCGCTTGCGCAGCCAACCAAGAAGGCGAAGGACACACCGACGATAACAGCCTTTTTCTTGAACATGATTGTATCCCTTGAACAAACCTTATGGATCGACGCTTCCAGGTGGAGGCAAGACACCGATATTGCCGCGCCTCGAGACTGGATTGAGTCCCCCAATGGCAAACTGTGATGGACAATGATGGCCGAGGAATCCTTCACCGCGAACGTGAACGCCAACAAGGCTCATTTCATTTAGATCATCAATTTGGATCATCGGACTTCCACTGAACCCTGGCATGACCTGACAACGATGAATTAGGCATGCTCCGCCCGAGTTGCTCTCAGCATAATCGTATACGCGGCAATAACCGCCCGCCAATCGTCGTGAGGTGCGGATTTCGCTTTGCCATGTCGTTGGTCCAACTGAGACGCCTCTTCGATCTGCAAAGATAAAATGCCCTGGTATGACCAGCTCTGCGCCGATCACTGGAGCTGAAATTGCGAGATTGGATACGCTTGGGTCCGGTGCTTTTGCTTCCAGCGTGATGAAATCGTTTATCGACTTAATCTCTTTATTGGTCTGACCGCTGGTATCAAATCCGCTTGAATTCGGCACTTCCTTAATTTCAATTGCAACGTCGGGGGCGCGATACATAAAAACACGCGCTTGTTTCATTCTGTCAGTCATTGCCTTTCCGCGTTGGCGATCATGGAAACAGTGGCGGGCGGTCAAAAACGTAGCTGGACCCGTTCGAAACGCAGTACAAAAAGGTGTTTCGACATTTGGCACTTTCAAAACAGCCAGACGGTCGAGGATGCGCGCATCAATGGACGCAGCCTTGTCGAGACAAACATCATCAAAGTTCTTTGCAAAGACCTCAGCTTGCGGTTCGTCACGCCAATCATTGAAATCCTCGCCATTTGATCCATCAAACTCGACCTCGCTTCGGAACAAGGCTTGCGCATCAGCGCAGTTTGTTTCGGCAGCGGTCACGATCTTAGAGGCGTTGATTGCTTCCATGATAAGGTCGGGGATGACGAGGATCCCTGCCGCCCCCGGATCGCCGTCGATGCGCGGCAAACATACATCCGGGTCCTCGGCACAGAGCTTTTCAACTTTCAGCTCGTCATCGGTGCTGATGCCGGTATCGATCGGATTGACCGTTTGTTGCTGCCCCTTTCTCGGCCGGAGATACTCGCCGGAAGCATCATAAGCGCCCTCACCTTGCAAACTGCGGCCGAGATCGATCTTAATTTCATCCTCGACCGATGCGGGCGTGCTGTCATCTCCTCGGACGCCGCCGACAACGCCGCCGCCATATCGCTCGAGGACTTCTTCCGAAATTGATATCTCGTTCGCGCCGAGCTCGAAGTCAGGGCGCAAAACAGGTTCTCCATTGGGGGCAATACTCAGCTCTACGCCAAAGGCTTCGTTTCGATCGATTTGATACTGAGCCGTTAACTCGAATAGAGTTTGAGCGAGTTGCTTCTCTTCCGGAGAGAGCTCAAGCTCATCAAGAGCATCAAGCGACGTGATACGGCTGGCATCGATCGCATCAAATTCGACGGTCAGATTTGTGTCGGCTTGACCGAGAGCCGTAACTGGTGCCGCGGCACTCCACATCAATATCAACAGGATAAAGACAGTATGTTTCACAGCGCCCCCCAAACACTGCGAAATGGTTAACGCACCAAAGCGGGCAAGACAAGAAGAAACAAAAAAGAAGAGGACTTCGGCTTAATATTTGAGAACCTCGAAGACCATATAGATCCCAAGGGATTCTTAATTACATCTCGCAAAATCTCCATTGCCGTCCGAGCTTTGCACTAGGCGTGTTTTAATTATCAGGCAGTGATTGCAACGATTAGCAAACTTGCTCGAATAGTATGCGCTGGGAGCGTGGCGTCGTAATCATTCTGGAGTTGAATGATTTCGGTAGTGAGAGATTAAAAGGTCTTGGTCGATCAGGACACTGCGTTGTCTTCTGTCCCAGGTAACCTCAACGACGCCAAACGCTGAAAGATGTGGGCTAAGGGTCTCGCCCACCCAAGATCGGAGCTTAGCGCGCCGGCGATGACATGGAAACTATGCGCCTGGCTTATCAAGAATGCGACAATGCCATCGACAGCAGCCGCACCTGCCGACGAAACTGCAACGCCAAGTGACGACCCACCAACGGCACTGGTTAGCAGCGAAGTCGCCCCAATAAGGGCAGTCCACTTTAGAAGTCGAAGGCCTAAAGCGCCGATTGAGGTAACTGCGACCTGAGTGGACCGAGCCGGTTGGGGGCCTGCACCAATTTGTTCGGCCGTTTGCGAGACCGTCGCACGCACCTCTTCGTCAAAAATGTCAGGCGCCTGCTCGACCGCTTGTGAAATCTTTTGAGCCGCTACTTTTGTCGTGGCTAGGGCCTGCGGCGTTTGCTGATAGGCCGATGCGCCTTCACTCAGCTTTCGGCCTTCAGGTGAAGACATGATGTAGGCTGCATGCAGGTCTAATATAGACCTCATCTTTGCCGCCTGCCCTGCTCTCAAAGGCGGCAAAGCATCACCCTTTATGAGCGCTTGTGTTTCAGCGACGATGTTTGAAAACCGCACGCCACGCGCATAATGCCTTTGAACTGAATAGGTGTCGCCTCGCAGACTCTCGACATAAGCAACGACCTCATCAAATAAGTCTACATGGCCATTTGAGCCTTGCAGATTGGATAGAAATTCTTCCGCTGTTGATTTTAAGTCGACAAAAAGTGGGTCATCGACGGGAGAGTCTCCAAGGTCCGTTGGCGCCGCAACTGAAGCTTTTCCCCTATTACTAACGTTATAGCCTGGATCAACTTGATCAGGCAGAGCCTGTATCAGATCGTTTAACTGCGACGCTTCGTTCTCGTCGTGAGCATGTCCAACATGATCATCACCATCGGTATCGGGTCTATTTTCGAAAAGCGTTTCTTCATCGTCAAAGTCTTGTCGGTCTCGGCGCGCGGCCCATTCTAGAGTGCCTTCTGCCTCAATTTCATTTACCGCCGCTTCGATGATGCCTTTTGGCATTTCCGGAAAGGCGTCGAATAATTGCTCATTCGCATCAAAAGGCCCGCCGCCAACATAGAGGTAGCCGCCTTCTTTGCCATTGTATGGCATTGCGTGGACTGGATCTTCGTAGCGCTCAAAGAACCAATCAACGAGGGATTGGATCGTTTGATCTCTCTGGGCCGCTAAGCTCGGCGCCCCTAATCCAAACTCTATGTTCTGAAGCACCTCATGCTCACCAACATCGGTTTCTCTATAGTTTTCCGCACCGACGGGATACTCACTGAGTGTCCACGCTAATTCGCCAAGATCGGGATGATCAACCACGGCTTGGTAAGTAACCTCCGCGCTCATCCCCCGCTCTTCGGCGTCTAACTCGTCAAACTCAATTTGTTCAGCGAATACCGTATACACTTCTCCTGAGCGAGTGTGACGAATTCGAGCTGAACCGCGTACGAAGACCATGACATGTATGTAGATAAAGATGTTGTTGAAAGAATTAATCCGGCCGAATTTAAACCTCTTCGTGGCGGATTTCCCCAACGATTTTAGTTCAGTGTGGACTAAGATGATGAGGCGCTTTTCCATGTAGGAGGAGCAATCAAAACTTAGCCGATAGCTTTAAACGCGCTTGTGTGCCCTCTTGTAGTTACGGGTTAGATGTGTGTCTAAAATAGGCAATCCGACATGTTCGATATCGCACCAGAAGAAGCACCGAGTTCCGTTCTGATGAAAACATCTTTAAATGTGACTGTTGTGTTCTCTGCACTAACAGATTGATTTTGTTGCGATTGCGAATTTAATTATCGCGCTCCGGCGAAGAATACGCCACGACTAAAGTGAACCACCCAACGTTTCGTGTTGAGCCGAACCTCATAGCGGTGAAGCAAGCGTTTAAAAGAGAACCGAACAAAGAAGAACCAGAAGGGTAAGAGGTGTTCGAATGGCTACAAATAAACTAGAGCTTGAGAGTCTCACTATCGATGAGATGTTGGACTTAAAAGATGCGTTAGAAGTCAAACTAACTGAAATCGCGAAAACCGAAGCGGCCCTAATGACGCAACGCTTAGAGCGTCTGAAGTCTTACTTGCCTGCGGATAAGCCAACGCCTGCGCCTCCCGCGAAACCTGATAGATCTCGATCACCGAGCAAGGCCGCGTCGAAACCTGCTCCTAATCCACCGGCGAAAGCTAAAGCCAAACCAAAAGTCACTCGCAAAGCGACCAAGAAAACGAAGGTTTCTGCGAAATACCGAGACCCAGATTCTGGAAAAACGTGGTCGGGTCGCGGAATGGCACCCGTCTGGCTTCGTGAGTTGGAGAAATCTGGACGAAAGCGAGAAGAGTTTGCAGTCTAATACGCTTGTACTCTGAGGTCGGTAGCTCACCCAAGCTAGCCACAAGACGAAGTGATGCTCACAGCTCGGAATATTGATGTATTTCTCGCCAGGGGCCGACCTCGCGCGAGCGACTTAATACGCCTGTGGTCTCAATGGGTCGTCGCAACACTTTGGGTTTTGGCAACCGGAGTGAAGCAGATGAGACCTCGGATACAGGCATTAGCTCAGAGGCAGAAGACGCCCTAAACCGGACGCTCACAGTAACACCGTCAGATGTAAGGCTTTGCATTTTTTCGACTTTGTTCCATGGTCCCCCAAGAAAGAGATTAGGAACAACAATGCTACTGCGACGCATCACTCAACACGTGAAGGACCAGAACTGGATCGCGGTCGTCTTAGACTTTGTCATTGTGGTTGTAGGTATTTTGATTGCCTTTCAAATTTCCTCAATGGCAGAAAAACGCAGCGGGATGGCGCTGTTTGATCGCCAAATGGAGGCGCTCAAAGTCGAGATGATGGAGAACCTGGAGCGCTATGAAATCTCCGCTGACCGGATCAAAGATCAGTACGAAAGCATCACGGCGCTTCGTGAATTCTTGGCCGATCCTGAGACCGCAGCGACTGATGCAGAAATCAATAACCTATTCTATAAATCCATTGGGGTGATTGGCATTTACACGAAGAGAAACTCGCTTGATGTAGCGCTCTCTTCCGACCTGTTCGTCGAGAGAAATGTCGCTGAGTTGATCGATCATGTTGAACAATGGGAAGAAAAGCTCGCCCAGCTAAATCGGGTTCAGCAAGATGCGCTGAACTTCCGCGACAATATCATGCATGCCTATTTCACTGAAAACCTCGCTTATGCTTCAATATTGGGAGCAGCCGGTATTGCGGAAGGGCGCATTGCGCCATCAGGATTTGAGATTTCTAGAGCAGAATTGTTTCAGGACAGGGTGCTTGATAACATTCTAGCGGGTCGGCAACTAAGTACCTTTCAGGACCTTGTTTACACAAGCGAACTCATCGAGCAGACAAATGAGATCATTGAATTGATCGGCGGGGAGTAGAGTGCGCCCGAACCAAAATGCGAACGTCTTAAACTCGCCCCAGAACGGTCGCTAGATACAAACGAGAAATTGACGAAAATGGTCTAGTCCTCAGCGTTTTCTGGGTTTGCGAATACCAACCCTACAAGTAACTGAGCTGCCTCAAAAGCCGAAACGACCAATGCCGTCAAATACAGGGCTTCAATGTGTGGATTCAGCGCCCCCACAAGGATCAACATCAATGGAATTTGGATTGCCGCTTCCTGAGCCCAGAAAAAAGCCGTGAGGCCGGGTGTTGTTTTAATCGCCTCCAGGGCGTTAGCCCAAGTGGCCAATATACCCACCCAGGCCATAGCGAGAAGCACAATCGCTCCGATACGAAGTGACCAGCCGGTGTTGAGACCATATCGATCTAGCAATAACGGTAAGAGCGCACCAACGACCACCATTATTCCGATGTACACAACAGTCGCCAAGGTTTGTGCTTCTTGTTTGGTCGCCGTTGAGCTTTTAGACGCGCTGATCAATGCTCCAAAACCGATATAAATCCCAGCGATTTGCGCGAGAACAAACATAAATGCGATCGTTTCTGCGGTCATTTAGTCCCCCTGTAAGCTATATCAGTCGCTGTGCAGCCACTCGACCTTTCGTGAACCGTGCTGTCAATCTCCCACACTTACTCAACGCCGAATACCGGCATTGGTTCAGCGTCCTAGATTCGCCCCACAACAGTCTCTGAGCCAGAGGCAAGAAACGCCCTAAACCGGACGCTAGGCCCGATCGCCTTTGGGGGTGCTCAATCAGACGATTTCAGATCGTAAGGGAATGGAGCCATAAAGATGCTCTCCGAGAGGCAAACCAGTTCGGTGGAAGTGTTGTCATTTGCAGCAGGAACATCCTCGAACGTCCAAGGGTTGCCAACGCTTTGAATCTCAGATGCTCCGAAAATCAGTAACTCACCGTCACCAATTTCTGCCTCGAATCTGAGTTTCTCAAGGGCGGGAATTGTCGACGCGTGAATAAATGGTTTTTGGGACCAGTAGAAAGTTAACCCCGGTGACAAATCCATACTGTCGCTTGCTTGAGGAACGAAGTTCAATTCGTTGTCGGTGAATAGCAAATCGCCACCATCGATTAAACTGGGAGCCCAAGCCACAGGGTCTCTATTCAGCTTTTCCGATGTTGATCTTAGATCGCTTTGTATCATGCTACTTTTTGAAACGAAGGCGAAGAAACTTCCTTCGCGTTCTAACGGGAGCGGATACGCGAAGTTGGCCAAGTTGACGTTCGTTATTGTGTATTTGAGCGTATCCAAATTCACTTGGTAGATTTCTGAACCATTCATTCCACTCCGGGGGCGCCCGACGAATGCCACGCTTCGCCCGTCTCGACTGAATGCGGGTTCTGCCAGCAGTACGGCCGAGTTTGGATGCTTAATCACGATCTTGCGGTTTTGCACGGCGTCGTACACTTCAAGTTGATTTTCTGGCTCTCCCTGAACCAGCTTCGCAAGCGCCTTTCCTTGATCCGCAACAACCATAGTCGCTGAGTTACCGTGCAATAAGAATCTGGTGCTAGCGGGAAATGTACACTCATCGGAACGCTGAACGTCTCGGTCAAATGTAAACGCACCACTCGCCTCATCGGTTTGCGAAGACCTGTCACATGAACTCAAAGAAACCGCCACCGAACAAGCAAATGCTACCAAGATGTTCTTCATATTGAGAGGCACCATATTTGTTTCGCCTAAGACAAAGGCTTAGCTAGAGCTGATCTGAAAGTCTAATGTCCGCTTCTGACCCAAAGCGGACTTTGTGACCGCCCCAATTAGAGCGGCTTAAGTCACTAACGATGAACGCTTCAAACCTAACAACTAACGTGATTTGTAGTGGCGCGATTCTTAATGAGGTCGACGGGCCACTCAGAAACCAAAATGCGAATATTATTATTGCCTGGTTCCCGATGCTGGCGGAGAGGAAGAACTCCGTAATGTGATCCACAGGCATCTATAGTTGTGGAAATTCTCAACGAAATCAAAGTTTCAACTTCGCACGCCGTCTGAGCGTGTCTACACTTATCCACCTCAACCCCACCACGCTGGTAGGGTTGGTGGTAGGGTTAAGGAGTACGGATGCGCGGCGCACTTCATCAACTGACTAACCGAACGGTGCAATCGAAATCGGAGCCAGGGCGCTATGCTGATGGCGGCGGTTTGTATTTGGTGGTCACTAAGAGCGGCTCCAAGAATTGGAGCTTCAAATATCGATGGGATGGTAAGAGACCAGAACTTGGGTTCGGTGGATATCCCGCTGTTTCTTTGGCGAATGCCCGATCTTTTGCGGAAATAGCCAGGGGTGCGTTGAACGGTATTCCAAAACGCAACCCGAAAGAGGTGTTTGCTGATCTGAAGAAAGTACCAGTTGGACCGGTAAGCCTGGGGGACTTCATCGAGACGTTTCTAGATCGTATTCTCGGTGACTTTAAGAACGCCAAGCACCGCCAACAATGGCGCAACACCCTGCGCACATATGTGGGACCGATCAACGATCGCCCGATCGATAAGATCCGAACTGAGGATGTGCTCGGTATTCTAACGCCGATATGGGACGACAAGCGAGAAACCGCGCGCCGCGTCCAGGGCAGGTTGGAGCGTGTTCTGAATGCCGCCAAAGCCCAAGGGCTCAGGTCAGGCGAAAACCCTGCCCAATGGAAGGGCCACCTCGAGACCATTCTTCCGAACAACCGAAGCAAACGAAACCATCACAAAGCTCTGGCTTATAAAGATCTCCCGGACTTCATGGTGAAGCTCCGAGAGCGGGAGGCGTTATCGGCTCTTTGTTTGGAATTCGTCATTTTGACCTGCGTACGATCCGCGGAGGGTCGCAATGCCACGTGGGATGAGGTTGATCTGGATGAGTCTATTTGGACGATCAAAGCGGAGCGGATGAAGATGGGCAAAGAGCATCGCATTCCGCTTTGCGACAAAGCGTTCAAGATTCTCACGGAGCTCAATGAAGTACGCACTGGCAAATTCGTCTTCCCAGGGCGTTCAGGCAGAACGGGCATCTCCGAAGCGTCAATTCGCAAGATGCTACTCAGTCTGAACCAGGATGGTATCACCACACATGGCTTTCGCTCTACGTTCCGCGACTGGGTGTTTGAGATGACAGATTTCCCTAGAGAGCTCGCGGAGATTGCACTCTCGCACAGTGTCGGAGATGCAACCGAACGTGCTTATAGAAGAGGAGATGCGTTGGAGAAGCGACGCGCACTGATGGAGGCGTGGTCGGTGTTTGGTGGTGGGCAGAGCCGATGAGCGACAGTGATCCGAACAAACGTTATCGCGATAGTCTCATCGATCAGTCGATTGATCATTTGGAACGCAATGGATGGTTCGAACAGGCCGAACCCTTCATTCTAAGCACCAAAACTGCTGAGCGGGGAATCGAAGCTATTCATGAAGCGAAGCAACTCGTACTCCGGGCGATACATCCGTATAATGCTAATAAGGACAATGCAGACTCAAAATCGCGACGAAATTCAGAGCTTATCGTTACCCTAGATGCTGTCATGGAATCCCTTCGGCCAGTGATTCATGGGGAAGATCCCAAAAGTCTGATGTTTGGTCCATTCGGGCATAAAGACCCGCGAACGCATGGCGAGTTTAATGAGGGCGTGAACGCCCAAATCGTCGCTGCGGTAGATTGCATGAAGCGTCATTGTCCGGAGATCAAAAACCCCTCGGCGCACATTGCCGGTTTGTTAAAGCGGTTGGGTGTTCAAAACAAATCTGAGCGGACTGTACGCGACTTGTGGAACCGTCGAGGTAGCGAATATAGCTACGACAAATATGGTTTTGAGACTCTTTTCGTGGTTCGCCTCGGAAAGGCGGCCTATTACAAAAAGAGTGAAATCACCCAGACCGTTATTGAAACTGCGCTCAAAGACTCAATCAAGTTCTTTCAAGACCGGCTTCGCGCGCCAAAACGCGAAGACTGATTCGCGGTAAAACAACTCCGGATATTTTTCCGTGTCCGTCCTCTCTCTGAAATCGACGCCGATTACTGGCGTTGTAACATTAGGAGAAAGGCATGGCACGCCCCATGGCTATGTCGGTACCGCAGGCTGCGATTTTATGCGGCCTCAGCCGAGCCAAACTTTATCAGTTTATTCGCTCAGGACAGCTTAAGATCCGAAAGTGCGGATCACGAACATTGATCCGATACGAGGACTTACAAGAATTGGTCGACTCGCTTCCGTCACCTCAGAACGTCGGAGGCAATGATGGGTAAAATGAAACGGTTCGGTCTTCCCTACAATCAATTTGCGTACACCAACTCGGCTCAGTCTCTGACAGGTATGTCTCCTCGAGAGAGCCATGTGCTCGCTCAACTAACGAAGCACGTCTGTAAGAATGGAAGCGCCTTTCCAAGTCACGCCACACTTGCCGGCCCTACGGGTTACTCGCGGCGCACCGTGCGCCGCGCGCTAAACGACTTGGAGCATAGAGGCCTCGTCCGCAAAGCGCCAAGGTCGCGCGCGTTTCAAGGAAACAGCTCAAATTTCTATGCAGTGGTCCTCTCTACCGGACAACCGAGTGGCCAGCATGTCCACGCCATGGGGCAACACATTCGAAACTCACAGGACACAATGGCCACGCTGATCAGACCATTGAACGAGACCAAAGAAGAAGATGGAAGACTGCTCGTCTTTGCATTCGAAGAATACTTGCTGGAAACGCTCTGCGATGTGATTGACCTCAAGCGACACCCAAGCCTGATCTGTGTCGCACCTGTAAGTCGATGGCTGTTCAATGGTCACACCCCAAGTCAATTTGAGCCAGCGCTCCTGCATGTCTTAGACGAAGCTCGAAAGCTCGAGCGTGAGTATCTTGCTGAAGGGAAATGGCTGAACAAATGGAGAGATCTCATTGATCGATTGAAGGATTCGGCTGAGCTGGGAGCACCTCAGGTCGCATCAAACGAGCTCGACCCAATATGCGAAGAGGTATGGGAGCTGCTTCCTGCACATCAACAAAACCATCCACGGTCTCGATCGCTTCTTGCAAGCTTCTCAGTGGAGCGAGATGAACCCGAGCTTACCTTCATCACCAGCTCAAAATTGGCCATGGACTATCTTCGGGATACATGCCGAAAGGCGTTGGTAACGGTGGCGAAGCGCCACGGCTATGTCTTTAAATTCAATTCATAACGAACCCCGGGGGGGGGGGGGGGGAAAAAAAAAAAAACCCCCCCCCACCACCCCCCCCCCAAAAAAAAAATTTATTTTAAGAAAAAATTTAAGGTAATTTTTTTTTGGGGCAAAAAGTAACAGGAAAGGG
>ERZ1740072.44-NODE-44-length-75592-cov-8.999563_pt1 | contig 75592 bp, 75 predicted proteins | sample MGYA00581733_ERZ1740072 | MGnify/ENA primary metagenome ERZ1740072 (study PRJEB43018, sample SAMN04849741) | marine metagenome | isolation source: floating plastic debris | place: Pacific Ocean | collected 2008-08-30 | study: EMG produced TPA metagenomics assembly...
TGGCCTCCAAACTCGATGACCTTATGATATCCAAACAAACTTAGTTGGAACTAGATTTAATCGAGTCATTTCTCTACCCGGTCGTATTGACCATCAGAGCGTTGCTGCTGACTACAGCGATGGAATTTTATCGATAACCTTGCCAAAGGCAGAAGAAGAGAAAACCAAAGTTGTTAAAGTCAGCGTTGGCTAAAATAACAAAGCGCTGGCCCTAAACTCTAGGGCTAGCGCCTGCTTTCATGGTGCAACAAAATGTCTCTACGAAACGAGATCCATCTTTTGAGGCATGGGATAGCGGAGAATAGCGGCCGCCATCGTATTTGTGGGCATTTCCTCTAGATCCATTACAAACACCTGCCCCCTGCAGTTAAGGGTATAGATGGCAGCAAGGTTTAACAGACTACTGCTTTGAAGCTTAGACCGATCACTTTCAGTAAACTGACGGGAACGGACGTCATAGGTCCCCCATTTTTGCCGGTCAGAGGCTACAAAAAGCGCTTCGACCTGACCGTCGTGGGCCGCGTTGAGAATATCGGTCAGGCGATCCGTAGTGTGGTTCGAGCCCACCAGCGTCTGGTAGCGGTTCTTACTGCTTTTTGTAGCCTGCTTAAAGTGAGCTTCGGCCAATGGCCATGTCTGCTGCTGCAGCGTTTTTGCATCCAACACATCTGGATTTGTTGCCACTGACTCATTCAGCAGCGTTGGGTGGATCTAGTCAAGACCAGCCGCTATAAACTCTTTAGTAGATTTGTCCAGCTGGCGGATGGCTGACTTTGATTGCCGTCAGCGGTTCTACAATCCGATAGGCATGGGGAGCCCCGGTGGGAACAACCCAAGAATCACCAGGCTTTAAGGGAATTACTTTACCGTCCACATAAAGTTCGGCCTGCCCTGAGATGACGTAGCCCATCACCTCGTAGTCCTGACTGACGTAGGAGTCAACGTTGGTATGATCTGGCACTGCTTGCCAGTGCCAAAACGATATCTCCTGACCTGTTAAGAACAGCTCCAGACCCGTCTGAGATAGATCAGACAGCGTATTTTTGTGTGCCCTTAACGGTTCTATCATGTGCTTATGGAGGGTTATTGAAAGAGTTTCCTGGTTCTACACGATCGTGCTGAACAGCAATCACGTTTGATTACTCTTCTATTGGACCAAAATCTGGCCCAAAAAGTATCTAGCATCTGGGATAAGTCGCCTCTACCCATAGATATAGATATGGCTGATTACCCAAAACATTCTAAATTTAGACAGATCTGCGCTCCTGTGAGGCGATCTACGAATCAGCTGCGGATGTCTTTTTGGGCTCTAGCGGCAGAACTGCATTTTCTGACTCTGCTGTCACCATGCGCACAACCTGTTTAGGGATACCGAAATCAATATCGGCATCCTCAAAAGCAATTTTGAGCCGTCGCCGATACTCGCGGGCAACGTCCCACTGCTTTAACGGGAGCGTTTTAATCCAGAGTCTGACCGTTGCACCTGAGTAATCAATGCCGTCTACGCCCAGCAGCAGTGGTTCTTCTAGGATGAGCGCCGTCCAATTCGGATCGTGGCTCATATCGTCAGCGACCTGTTTGATAATGCTCAGCGCGTGGTCAATGTCATCATCTAGGGCAACAGATATTTTTAGATCGACTCGAGACCATTCTTTAGAAAGGTTTTGGACAACGTTGATTTGACCGTTGGGAATGGTAATCAGTCGGCCTTCTTCATTTCTAAGCTGAGTAATCCGCAGGTTCATGGTTTCTACAAAACCAGACATTTCACCAACAATAATGATGTCACCAATGCCGTAGTGGTCTTCCATGAGAATCATAAAGCCGTTGATGATATCTTTGAGTACGCTCTGAGATGCTAGCGATAGGGCTAAACCGATAATTCCAGCACTGGTTAACAGCGGCCCAAGGTCGATGCCGATGATGGCCAGAATGACTAAAATACAAACCGCAATGACCAGAGCGATTAAAATACTCTTGGCAACCTGAGAAAAGGTAGAAAATCGCAGGCTAGATCGCTGGGTGCGTAATGAAATAGGTAGGGTCTGACCGTAAATGGTGAGAAATAGCCGGTCAATGACGATATCTCCCAGGTGGATGATGCCATAGCTAACGGCCAGCGCGATCGCAATTCTTAAAGGAACTCTAAACAGCTGAATCAACGTATGCTGCCAGGCTCGGGTGTAGGGAAACAGCCCTAAAATAAGAAATATACCGCCCACCCAGATCAGCAGCTCTCCTAGCCAAAAAAACCAGTTCTTGAGCTGATAGACACGTTTAGCCTGCCGCCATAGAATCTGGCGAGTAACATCTTCTTCGTCAGCGATACCTGACTTGGGAACATTGGACAGCCAGTGGTGGACGCGATGCAGCCCCAAACCCAGCACCAAAATTAAGACCGACAAAATTCCAGCCTGGCGCAGCCGTTGTTGAATCACCTCTGGCTGTCGCTCATACTGGTAGTACTCAAGCGCTGTAATCAGCGTATCCTGCAGCTCTTCTGCGCGGACTTCAGTAGAGACAGCACCGGCCAAAGAGGCATCAGCGCTGGTAATCGTCATTAAAAACCGCTCGCCCGTATAGATAACAGGCTGATTTGAACCAGAGTCGAGACGCCATTCTACAGTGGGTGATACCTGCTGAGCAGCGTAGGTTTGCAAACGCTGTGAGATTTCTTTAGCCCGTACTTCTGAAGAAAATCCGGCAACGGCGGCGACGCGAAATAAAGAGCGCCCGTCTAAACGCACGGTCGACAGCTCTAGGACGGGAGCTAAAATCTCAGCCTCGCTATCAAAGACCTGATCAAACAGCGGATTGTTGAACTGAGCACCGGCGGGAAAAGCATTGAGCAACAAACAGCTAACGCCCGTTACAATCGCCAGGATCAGGGGTTTAATCCTACCGGCGCTAGATAGTAACCGGAGATTCGACATAAATCGTAGGCTCATCAACGCTGAAGTGAATATTGTAAGAGTTTAACCGCTTGGCAATTTTTTCACTGGCTAGCTCCAGCAGACGCTTACGTAACTGAATTGAATCTTCGTTAGAGCCCAGGATAAAGAAGGTTACTCGTGCCTGGGTTTGTTCTGAACTGCCGTTGTCGTCGCTACTGACAAAAGAAATGCTAGTACTGCCGGGATCGATTCCCAGCAGGGATTCAGTGCTGCGGGTCGTTACCTGTCTAACGAGGGCAATAGACTGCTCATCTAAGGAATCGTGAAAATTGAGATAAAGCATCACCATGACCTTTTTACCTCGGGTCACGTTTTCAATATCTAAGTTGGCCAGGGTGTTGTTGGGGATAATGACCAGGGTGCTTTTAGCGGATGTTCTGAGTTTGGTAGAGCGTAGACCAATGGACTCGATGCGACCGTACACATCGGCCGCATGGGGATTAAGGCTGACTCGAATATAGTCACCGGGGACAAACGGTCGGTCTAGATAGAGCACAACGGTACTGATGAGCTGCTCTAGAACCTTTTGAGCTGCAAATGCGATTGCTAAACCACCAATCCCCAAGCTAGCCATCAGACCAATGAGATTAAAGTCCTGACTTTGAGCAAAGGCCAGAACGGCAATAAAGCCAATTAAGATATTAATCATGGTCTCTAAAACTAGCAGTAGCTCATCTACCTCGCGCCCCAAACGCCGCAGCAGCTCGATGCCATAGATTCGCAGCAGCTGGCTAAACAGCCGGGAGACCAGCCAGGCAACGCTACTAATAACGCCCAAGTTTACGATGGGTCTTAAAAAGTTGTATAGCCCCAGATAGTCTTCTCGCAGCCAGGCCAAGGAGAGCGAAATCAGCAAGCAGGTACCCGCCGCTCGAAACGCGTTGTGAATGGGATGGATCAGATTTTCATAGATGGCGTTGCTTTGCTCTTTGGAACAGTAGTTAACCGTTAGCCGGACTAGCCCAGGGGTATAGCGTCCTATAATCAGAGCCAGCAGCATAGACACTAAAAAAACAAGTGTTCTTGGCAGCTCAGGGAGTTCAATCTGTAGAACTTCCAGAATATCTGACAAATTCATAGGGAACGGATACCTTATATCGTGATGGGGGAGTCTACATAGACAGTAGGCGCTTCGATATCAAAATCGATACCATAGTCTAAAAGCTGATGGGTCAGATTTTGATTGGCAATATCTAATAGCTGACGACGGATCCGCATTGAGTCGTCCCCCGAACCTAAAATAAAGAAAGTGGCCTGGGCCTGGGTATTGCCGGTCTCAGCATCTTGCTTAAAGGCAACATCGGTCCCTCGGGTGTCAATGCCTGAAACGTCCTGGGTGCTATCGACAACAACCTGACGAATGAGCGCCTGTTCATCAGCGGAGATATCTTTGCGGAAGTTGAGGTACAGCAGCGCCATCACCTTTTTGGCCCCGGTAAAGTTCTCAACGGTAGATTGAATAATAGCGTTGTTAGGGACAATGGCCAGAGTCCCTTTACCGGAGGTGCGCACCTTGGTCGAACGCAAACCAATGGACTCAACCCGACCGTAGGTACCATCGGGTAAACCAATGTAGTCATCGATGTCAAAAGGACGATCGATATAAATGACGATCCCCCCTAAAAGCTGCTCCAGTACTTTTTGGGCCGCAAATGCGATCGCAATTCCCCCCACCCCCAGACTCGCCACTAGACCAAAGACATTAAAGTTATGGGTCTGACCAAAAATTACAGTGAGAATAACAATAATGCCAAAGTTGGCAAAAAACTTGCCTAGAACTAAAAGCTCGCTGTTGGTCTTTTGCCCCTGTCTAGCTGCCGCTGAAAGCACATAGCTGCCAAAGTACTCCTTAAATAAACGCGACATTAGCCAACCAAAGGCCAGCGTTAGCCCCAGGGTCAGGAAAGTTTCTAGTGCGGGATACCAGGATACGTTGAGAAAAACCTTAAAGAATAGCCACACAACAACGTCCAGCAGGGCAGCCGCGATCACGCTACCTAGGAGTACTCGACGAGGCTCGATTACCTTACTGTAAAAGTCATTGACCTGGGGTGTGGCCGTATACCGCAGAACCTGATCAATCAAAAAGGCTCCAAGCTGCCCAATTACAGCAATCAGCCCAATAGTGGCCACCACTAGCAGACCAAACTGGGCTAAAAAAACCTTGTCAACAACAGCAAAAACAACACTATCGAGACCTAACAGCACACGTATTTCCCAAAACGATTAGACAGCAGAATACGGCCCAATACTAGCGGGCTCAGACTCCATACGCCTTTAAATCTATCCCAAAAGTAGCAAATATGAGGTCGCTACACCTGTATCTTAAGGCATAGGACATTTGCGATCTCTAAAGCAGAGCCTACCCACGGTTAGGGCACTCCCAGGCTCGGCGGTGCGACCGGTAAATCGGGCCCCTGTCAGACAGGCAAAGTAATCACAGTTAGTTCACCTGCCCTGAGGGAGCCTCGTTGAGAGCTAGATTTTGTATAAGTTAAATAAACTAATAAAAAATGTATCCCCCAGCTTCAGGGTACACAAGAAATGTACGTCACCGTCATTCGATCGTTTTCGATTTATGTACGCCAGACAGCATCAAGGGTGCACCGCGCTCGCGAATCTGCACGCGTTCATTAGAAGATTGTTGATTATTAAATAGTAAATATAGACCAAATAAATTGAAGCACGACACCATAAGAATGATGACTTTAATAGCCAGCGGAGAGCCTTCTCGAACACGGTTCTCGCGACTGTTGGCGAACATAAAAAATCTTCTCCCTAAATTGACAACATAAGATTGGTGAACACGATTTGATGTCCCTCAGCTCTGACGTTTAGTCAGAGTAGTTACTCAAACAGTCACCCAACCTTTTCGACTCGGGCGCTTAACCCAAAAAATCTGAAAGGCCAGTTATGCAGAGAGCTAGTAGCACCCCCTACACAACCAAACCATTTATTAGCCGCAGCTCGGCCTAGCTTTTACCAAACATCACTACAGCGGATAATGTCATTTAAGACATTTCTCCCCGGGTAATCAAGCTTTGCATTAGCGATACAAATCCACGAATACCTAACAGGTACATAGCGGTGGATACCAATATAACTTCGGGGAGACATGTGCCTATGAACATGCACTTATCTCCTTACTCAACTTCACGACCACGCTCTTACAAACGTGTAAGTTGGACTCACAATTTATGTTGGATTCACAACTTATTGCACAATCATTAGACCAAACTATCTAAAGATTGTCAAACCTCGATGTATATGGTAGCAAAGCTAACAGTTTTCAAAAAAAGGGTGGGAGGTTGAGACTGTCCACAAACTAAAGGTGTTTGCAAAGCACTTAGCTATAAGAGATACGCGTGAAAATAAGATACCGTTGTGAGGCAAACGCTATTCAGGCCCCCAACCCCCAAATCTGGGGGCTTCAGAAATTTACTTACTAAAGAATGTATGCGAGATACGAACTCAAAGTCCCCCAAGTTTGGGAGATTTAGGGGGGTCTCCGAGAGGCTTGCCCGATTACGAAATCATTTGCTAGTCGTATCTTCGTAAGGAAAAGACATCCTCCCGTAGAATACCTTCAAGCTGGTATTTTATTTAGCTGCTATCCCCTAACGGTTTTAGAAAATATGCCTTTTTAGAGATAGATATCTGTCCTTAGGAGGAGTAAACTTTTCAATATTAACGAAAGTAATACACCTTTTATGACGCGCTCAAACTCTGTGGTTGAGAAAGCAGTGTCAGTCGAACAAGTATCTCCTAAGCCAAAACCCAAATTTAAACTTTGGCAGCTGTGGAACATGAATCTGGGTTTTCTCGGCATCCAGTTTGGCTGGGGGTTACAGATGGCAAATATGAGTGCGATTTTTGAATATCTAGGAGCCAATGCCCACCAGCTCCCTATCCTCTGGATTGCAGCACCAATCACGGGATTAATCGTTCAACCTATTGTCGGCAACCTTAGTGACTACACTTGGGGACCCCTAGGTCGACGTCGCCCTTATTTTTTGATGGGGGCAATCTTGGCGACGTTTGCCCTAATTTTGATGCCCCATGCTTCCCAGCTGTGGATGGCGGCTCTTTTACTGTGGCTGCTGGATACCAGCGCCAACATTAGCATGGAGCCCTATCGAGCATTCGTCGGCGACCTACTGCCAAAAGAACAGCGTACCCAAGGGTTTGCAACTCAAAGTCTAATGATTGGTCTTGGGGCTGTTTCAGCTTCAGTGCTGCCGTGGGTTCTCAGCCACGTTTTTAGGATCAATTCTGTCGCCAGCAGTACCCATAGGATTCCGCCAACGATTGAAATTTCCTTCTATGTAGGTGCGGGTCTATTTCTACTGACGATTTTGTGGACCATCTTTACCACGGACGAACGTCCTCCCAAGGATCTTGAAAAGTTTGAAAAGCTACAGGCAAAGCGCGGCGGTCTAGTGGGCAGTATTCAACAAACATGGAAAGCACTACAGCAAATTCCAAGTGCTATGCAAAAGCTAGCCTATGTTCAGTCGCTAACCTGGTTAGGAATATTTTGCTTTTTTCTATATTTTCCCCCTGCGGTCGCTCGTAATGTGTTTGGCGCAGTTGACCAAGACTCCCTACTTTACAGCGGCGGTACCGAGTGGGCCGGTCTCTGTTTCGCTGTATTTAATATTACCTGCGTTGGCTTTTCATTCTTAATCTCGACGCTCTCCCACAGACTGGGACGACAGCTGCTGTACAGTCTGTGTTTGTGTCTGGGCGGACTGAGCCTGATCTCAGTTTTTATTGTGCAAAATCAGTACTGGCTTTTGCTAGCGATGATGGGGTTTGGTGTGGCCTGGGCCGCTGTTCTATCGCTGCCTTACTCTATGCTAGTAAACGCTATTCCTCCCGGTCAGAAAGGAATTTATATGGGCATCTTTAATTTCTCCATTGTTCTCCCCGAAATACTGGTGTCCCTATGCTTTGGTTGGATTATGGAGCATGTTTTGCACGACGATCGCATGGCTGCCGTAGGCATAGGTGGCGTTTTTCTGCTGATGGCGGCAGCTTTAATGACTCAGCTATCTTTTCCTTCGTTAGCGGCTACCCATGCCGATACAGCTGCAGCCCCCGGCGACCCTGCGGCCTAAGGTCGAAGCAACAGCCTTCTAGGCGGCGATATTGTCCAGACCGATGCTGGAAATCTGGGGATAGCAAAAATCATACTCTGCAAATTTTTGCTTAGCTCGCACGGTCAGGTCTGTTTTATATTTAAATTCGTTTCGAGCATCAATGGGATAGCATTTCAGCGTAAACAACGTTCCCCAAATATTGTCTTCAACGATGACCGTGATGGGCAGGTTAAGCTGGGTGTAGCGACTGGTTTGAGCTACCCGGTACAAAAGTTTCTCTACCTGCTGAGAATCAGTTGAGTGGTCTAAATAGAAGTGGGTAAGTAGGCGGCCAAAACTATTCAATACCTTAAAGCTTGCCAGATAAGCATTTCGGCAATTCAGAGCTACGTTTATTTATGGCCATCCACTTAACAACCTGAGCTTCGAGATTGCCCATATTGGCATTGGAGATAGCATGGGTCCATATTTTGTTGTGGGGAATACTCACAACATTGTCATCGGGCGTCCTTAAGCGCAAACCTCGCAAACCATAGGTAATAACTTCACCGTAGTCATCTTCGATTTTGATGCGATCGCCAATTTGATAGGGAGCCTCAAACAGCCCTAGAACCCCAGCAATAATAGAGTTAACATAGTCCTTAAAGGCAAAGCCCAGGGCCACGGCCACGGTACCGGTAATGGCAAATACATTCTCTTTGGATAGGTTTAATAGCCGATTCATCAGCACAAGCAGGGCCACACTTAAAATCAGCATTCGTACAAAGGGAACAAACTGCTTGATTCTTAACCGCCATTCCTTAGCAACCTGTTCCGAAAGCCAAAACAGCAGACGATTTAGTAGCTGAACCAGCAGATAGGCAGCAAGAACAATAACAATGGTCTCTAATATTTTAACGGTTGTGATTTTTGTCAGAATATCTTTGGCTTTATCCGCCGCCTCTTCAGGCATCTGGGCAAGAGCACCGATCAGATCGAGTAAAATCATAGGGCAAAGTTATCTCCTGCTAGCTTTGTGCGGACTGTGGGGTAGTAAACCGGATTAAGCCGCAGCGTCTGCTGCTGTTGCTCGATAACGCCCGTCTTTCGTAATGTCTGTAGCTGTCTTTCAATTTGGTAAGGCGTTTGTCCTAGGCTTTCTGCTAGCTCCTGCTTGGTTAACCAACAATGTAATAAGAGCGAATAGAGCAAGTAGATGTCTTCTCCATCTAGCGCTGGAATACTTGGGCATCGGGGCGTTTTTGCCTGTAGCTGATAGCCCTGAATCCGGTTAGATTCATTCTCTTCTGCAGCTTTTGCATCACCGCTGCGATCGACTACTTGTAGACTGTTTAGAAAGAGCTGAATAGCTACCGTATCAGTTCCTTCAGACTCGTCTGACAGGGCGTTGAAATAGAGTTCACGCCAGTTAATCTTGCTGCTGGGCAGCTTAGAACTCAGCGATGAAGACTCAAACCTAATATCGAGATTTGAAACAATTGGATCAATCCAGGCGCTCAGCTGTTCACCAGACAGGGGGCGCAGGTGTGTAACCTTTTGGGCGTAGGTATCTAGGGCAACAATTGCCTGCAGATATTTCCAACCCACGTATCCCAATCCCAAAATCCAGAATCTTGACGAGTCGGCGATCAGGCGCTCCTTTAAGAGGTCAATGCCTTCAAGTCCGTCTACGCTGCGTAAAAAGTATTGTTCTAGACAGGGGATAACAACAATTTCTCGATCGCGCTCAGATGACTCTTTGGAACCCAGCTGCTGCTGGAGCGACTGACCATCGGAGCGAGCTGCGGCTGGCGCTACCTGTATCGGTAGTCCTTGATAGGTAGGGACTTGAGCCGCCTCATCGTCAATAATTGATTGGAGAAAAGCATCGATGACGTTGGCAAGATTGGCTACGGACGGGCTGACAACAATCCAGACGTTGCGGTTACAGCCGGTAGCCCAGTCGTCAATACTGTCCTGACTGACACGCCAGTTTTTAAATATGAGGTCAAAATCTGCTGTCAGCTGCTCTGTGTAGCTAGGGTGACTGGGTAGCTGTTTTAGCTGGTCAAACAGTTGATATCTAGCTAGGGTAGGCAGCTGCGATAGGTTGTCCTCCAGTTCATTAGCTGACCGGTCGGTTGAGAACTGGGCGACTATGGAGCGGCGGCGCTGGCGCAGCCAGGTCTGAAGCGAAGAAAAAAACGAACTAGCTATTAGCATTCACAGACCGGTCTGGATACTGACAGATTGCGGCTGTCAGCTAGATACTACTTACACTAGTTTATGCAGCATACGGGATCACGGGCAAATCTATTGATGGGACCGGTTTATTCAACAGATGAGCCACCCAACGAATGCGGTTGCCTGATGCTTCTAGTCTATGTGCGTAGCTTACGAACAAAACTAGCCTCTATTAAACAGACGCTTGATTGGGTTGGACGCAATCTGTCCTAGGGATGGAGACGTGCGCTTTTTAGCCACCTGAACTGAGTCAGCTGCGGTAAAAATTCGGGTGGCTTTTTCCATGAGATCGCTGTCGCTGTTATTGGCGACTAGCGTAGCGGCTGGGTGGCTATCTGGATCTGCAAGGGCCGCCTGGTAGGCGGTGCTCAGCTGGGGGAGGCTGGCTGCGATCGCAGGTATCTCAACCGATCGACCCGCCAAATTTTGCCCAATGGCATGGAGCTGCTTCTGCAGACCGGCGGGCAACGCCTTATCCTGCTGACTAAGGGCCGTAATTAGGGCCACAATACTTTTTTCCTGCTGTGAATTAAGAGAGGTCATTATTAAAGTTACTCCGATAAAACTAGAAACTAGTTGGCAACAAGAGCGGGCCTGCTACCTTGAGATGCTGATTTAGAGAATGGGCCGATCGGCGGTCGATCAAAGTCCTATCAAGGCTTAGAAATGCCCAGGAAAATATCACTTAGCTTTCGCCCAGACGTTTCTCAGGAGGATTAGCCATCGGGCGTTTACCCTGGCTAGCATCTTTCTTTAGAGTTGTTTTCATGGCATTGACCGCTGCCTGTATCTCTGCTCGAAACCAATCTTGAAAGCTTTCTTCCTTGGCGCGATTAGCCCACACCTCTTGAGCTTCATCAAGGGTTTCCTGACTGGTCTCTTTCACCCGCTGAATCACAGAATCTCTAAAGTCTTTAGTTGCCGGACTAACCACAGTGGCCCCTTCTTTGAGTTCGCTGGCGCTCTTAGCAATAGCGGCTCGTAGAATCTGAGTAATTTTTTTAAACCGAATATCTCCCTCAGCCTTTATTTTGTCAAAATTATCTGCAAACCTTTCAGTGGGGGTAGCCGGGTCATTACCGTGAGTCATGATGTTTGCTCCTAAGCAACGCGACAAGTATCAGGCCAGTGGCAAGATACAAACCGATAAGACATGCCGACACCTGAGGGCCAGGCAGATAACAATTTGCTTGAGAAAATGGCTTATCAGCTTGCTTTAATTATCGCGGCTAGTGCTAAAAGCAATGTCTGCCTAAAGTATGGTTCTTACCCGACCGGATTAGCAAAGCTTACCCTCAGGCTTCACCGGGTATGGCCGCTCAATTTAATCGGTCAAAAAAACTCGAACCGGAGCAGCAATAAGGGCTCCAGCTCGAGCATTTGCTTTAAGAGAACGGTAAAAAAAAGAGAACAGGAAACCTCTGCGTATCAGCACTCATAGTCTGCAGGGTATGTAGAAGCCAAACGCTGCCAAGAAGGTTGAAATTCCCTAATGAAACCAGTATATAACTGGATAGCGATTTTGTGGGGATTTCCCATCTAGTCAACAACCAACTATATGTCCTTCAGTCTTGACAGCCAAAGCTTTTCTATCTTTTAGCATAGGTTTTTTTAATGTATTTTTCGATCCTAGTCAGCTCAAAGAATTATTTTAATATCTACATAACTAAATAGTGTTTTCAGGCATACTGTAAAGATGGACTGTGGCAGCCAACGCTTAAGCCCATAGAATCAAGTCATAGCCATTCACACCTTTTCAATAGAGGACCTACTACTGCTATGGATAGTCAGGAACTACTACAGGCATATAACGCTGGCGAACGTGATTTTTCTGGGCTGAAGCTTGTGGAGTTGGAACTGCTTCAGCTTGATCTAGGGGATATCAAGTTTAGTCACTCAGATTTGCGACAGTCTCGTCTGGGTCGTACTCACTTTTGTCGGGCCAATTTTGAGCGCTGCAACCTGAGCGAATCTATTCTCTGGGGCAGCGATCTACGCTCTGCCAATTTGAACCATGCCCAGCTGCGGGAAGCAGACTTGAGCAGTGCGCTGTTGAGTGATGCCGCCCTAGAGCAGGCTAACTTAGTCAAAGCCAGCCTCTGTGGAGCAAATTTAAGCAGCGCCAATCTTGCCATGGCCTGCCTCATTGATGCTGATTTGCGCTCAAACGCCGATCAAAGAACCGATTTGGGACGAGCTAATCTAAGTCACGCAGATTTGAGCTATGCACTGTTGAGCGGTGCGATTTTGCGAAGCGCTAATCTATCAGAGGCCACGCTGTGTCGCGCTAAATTGGGAAAAGACTATCGACCAGGCAGTTTTCCTACCGATCTGAGTGACGCGAATCTTCAAGGGGCCGATTTGAGCTACGCCGACCTCACCGGTGTGAACTTAAAGGAAGCTAACCTGCAGGGAGCTGACCTGACGGGTACGCTGCTTCACCAGGCAAATCTATACCATGCCATCATGCCAGACGGGCAGCGCCACGAGTAGGACGTCTGCCCTATAGCATTACAGGTTTAGAGAAAACCCATGAGCGAACCAGAGGAACTCTCATGAGTGCCCTTAGCAACAATCTGGCTATCGGACGGTTTCTCTTAGAGCTTCGGCATCCACAGGTGGAAGCAGATAGAGTCTGATTAAGTCACCCACTGTACCGGCCACCAAGGGCACTTTACGTAAGAATTTCCACACCTTGGGCGCTGCCCCCTCAGCAATATCTTTAAGTTTGAGATTGCGCTCAGCACAGCGGTCGAGACGTTTGAAAAATTCGGGATGATCAACATCAAGAATGACGGGAAAAGCTCGGGCTGACGTATTGTTGGTTTCGCGAATGACGTCGGTATCAAACTGGGTGGCGTCGAGGCCAAGCATCTCGTAAAACTTAGTCCGTTCATGGACTGTGAGGCTGTGGGTCGCAAAAACAGACAGCAAAAAGAAACGGCTCCAGAGACGAGACTGCCAGGTATCCCACATGCTGGATTGAGATCGCAATAGCGCCTTAAAAATATCCCCGTGGCGATTCTCATCCTGACACCAGCTTTCAAAGTAGTTAAACAGCGGATAAAAGCGATTGTCAGGCTGCTGTTCTAAATGACGATGGATTAGAATATAGCGCCAGTAGCCAATCTTCTCTGATAGATACACCGCATAGATAATCCACTCCACTGGGAAAAAGGTATAGTCTCGTTTTTTAGTGAGCTTACCCAGGTCCAAGGAGATATTAAAATCCGCCATGGCTTTGTTGAGAAAACCCGCATGGCGAGCCTCGTCACGGGCCATAAGTGAAAAGATTTCTGCCAACAGCGGACTGCGTCCTTTGAGCTTACGCGAGAGTTCTTTAAACAACAAAAATCCTGAGAATTCTGAAACACAGGAACGCTCTAAGTAATCCACAAACGCCTGTCGCTCTTCCCCCTGGATGTGGTCCCAGGTTTGCTGAAATGCCTCATTGCGCACAAAGTGATGACGATTATAGTCAGCCCGCATTTCTACCAGCATTGCCTGCAGATCCGCCTCGCCTTCCGAAAGATCTAAACTGGCAGCTTTGTCAAAGTCGGTCGTATAGAAACGAGGCGTCAGCAAATTCTCTTCAACCTGAGATTTGTGACGGGCTGCAACGCTAGCAGGGGATGATGCCGTACTGACCATAGGTTTTTCCTTTCTCAAACATCTATTCATCGCTTTGTAGCTATTGAAAGCGTAATATGATTCAGCCTTAACAGCACGACTGTCATATTTTCTTAACTCTTTTAGGTTCTGTGAGTCAATGCTAAAGCCAGACTGCAGATGGTTTTCTCTATGAATAGGCATAGTCAAGCGACCTTGACAGGCTCAGACGCGGCTCTTACCAGGTAAAGTTTTGAAAACAGAAATACGAGACAATCGTTTAATCGCTATATGGTGATGAAAGCTAAATTCCGCTGCAAAGAGTTTATCCATGAGTCTTCAAATCAACCGGTCGCCAGCTGCCACCTCCGTACTGACGACGAATCCTTCAGCCCTGCCGCCCCATGACGGTCGCCAGCGATTTAAGCAGTATGTGCAAACACTGCAGGATACAATTTGTTCTGCCCTAGAGCGCTTAGACGGACAGGCAACGTTTCAAGAAGATCCCTGGCAGCGCCAGGGCGGCGGCGGTGGCCGCACCCGAGTAATCCGCGATGGACGAGTCTTTGAGCAAGGTGGCGTTAACTTTTCAGAAGTGTGGGGAGATACGCTGCCCCCAGCAATTTTGATCCAGCGCCCTGAGGCGGCAGGTCATGGGTTCTACGCCACTGGAACCTCCATGGTGTTACATCCTCGTAGCCCCTATGTGCCAACGGTCCATCTCAACTACCGTTATTTTGAAGCGGGGCCGGTATGGTGGTTTGGCGGTGGTATAGATCTGACTCCTTACTATCCGGCAGTAGAGGATGTGATTCATTTCCACACCACCTTAAAACAAGCCTGTGATCGGCATCATCCTGATTTCTATCCGGCCTTCAAACGCTGGTGTGACGAATATTTTTATCTGAAGCATCGTCAAGAAGCCCGAGGCATCGGCGGTATCTTCTTTGATTATTTAGACCATCGCGGCAGTCTTTATTCAGGCTCAAATTCTACCGGAGATGCGGCTGCCTACGCGCAGCAAACTGGACCTGTTAGTCACAGCTGGGAGGAGTGGTTTACCTTTGTTCAAAGCTGTGGCGATGCTTTTTTGTCAGCCTATGTGCCCATTGTAGAGCGCAATCAAGATAGACCCTATGGCGAGCGTGAACGAGAGTTTCAGCTCTATCGACGGGGACGCTATGTCGAATTTAATTTAGTTTACGACCGAGGTACGATATTTGGTCTACAGACCAACGGTCGAGCCGAGTCGATATTAATGTCGCTGCCGCCGATGGTTCGCTGGCAGTATGGCTACGAGCCCCAGCCCGACAGTCCAGAAGCGGCGCTGACGAGCACCTTTCTTAAACCTCAAGATTGGGTGAACTGGGCGCCGACAGGTTGTTGAAAAGCTTTTTTGGCAAAGAACAGTGGTTTCTCATCTCCTGGCGACACCACAGGGGAAAGCCTAACTCGCACCTCCCTCAAGCGCGTTCCTTGCCTTTTCTCTTTTAAGGTCCGACTGTAACTATCTGAGATAACTCCCATGGATCATAACCTAGCGCTAAATCTACGAGAAGGTACGCAGCGCTCTCACACGCTGGCAGAAAATACGGCCTATATGAAGTGCTTCCTTAAAGGAATTGTCGAGAAAGAAGCATTTCGTCAGCTCATGGTCAATTTATACTTTGTCTATAGCGCCCTAGAAGAGGCGATGCGATCGCACGCTCAGCACCCTGTTGTGGGACCAATGTATTTCCCCAGGTTAGAACGGGTGGCTCAGTTAGAAAAAGATTTAGCGTTTTACTGTAGTGCCAGCTGGCGTGACGAGATTACCCCATCTCCGGCCGGTCTGCTCTATCGAGAGCGCATCCAAACCCTGGCAGAGCAAGACCCCGCGCTGCTGATTGCCCATGCCTATGTCCGCTACATGGGCGATCTCTCCGGAGGGCAGGGGTTAAGAGCCGTGGTTAGGTCGGCGTTGGAGCTGCCCGATGGCCAGGGGACAGCGTTTTATGAGTTTGATACTATCCCCACGGTTGAAGCCCGTCGCTCCTTTAAAGGACAGTATAGAGACGCCCTAAATTCACTCCCCGTTGACCCTAATCTGGCACAAAAGATTGTTGACGAAGCAAATCTTGTATTTCAGCTCAATCAAAATGTTATGCATGACCTGGAACCTTTAATTAAGGATGCCGTTGGTGAGCATGCCTTTGATCTGATTATTCGTCAAGCTCGCCCTGGTAGTACAGAACATCGCCATCGGTCTCCAGAGCTGGTGTCCTAGTCTTGTCCATCGGATTCCTCCTTTAGCATGGACGTCTATTTCCCTCGCTAGGGGGATTTTTTTTGTGGAATCTCTTTTTGACTATATCTGGTTATTTGGCGCTGCTGATCTTCGGGATGGTTTCGCTGCCATATCGCATTGCTAACAGATCGGTGCATCCCCTAAATCAGCGGCGGCGGTTATTTTTTAGGTACCCAAACCGAGACTGAGCCCGCCATACAGGAGAAATCTCCCCAGCCTTCTTCGTTGGTGGTAACTGGTGTATCGACATGTTCTGTGATGTCGATATAAGTCTGATTCGGCTGTCCTGTCTCCATCCATTTTTGACCCTGGTCCCCGTTGGTTAAGACAACGGCCATACCGCCTGGATGCTCGCTGTCTCCTAGACGAGTCCAGCCGACGGTATTAGGATGATCAAAATAGTCATACTGTTTTCCGTAGGCGTAGGTATGACGGGCATGTAAAAACTTGTCGATCATCCAGCGGTGGCTGTCTAACCAGATTTCATACTCGTTGCCGTCGTCGCTGCTGTCGGTATAGTGGGCTCCGTAGTAGTCGGCATAAAAAATACAGGGATAGCCACCGCTGCGCAGCAAGATCATGGCGTAGGCCAAAGGTTTAAACCAGGGTTCCACCACCGATTCTAGAGACTGTAGTGGTTGAGAGTCATGATTTTCAACCAGCGTCACGGCTAGTAAAGGCTGCTGTTTAACCAGCGTATTGTCAAAGATCGTTGTCAGGTCATAGTCGCTACCGCTGTTGCTGGCCTCGCTAAAGTTGTAGTGCAGCGGTGCGTCAAACAGGGCAACGTCTCCACCCGTTAGAGACAAGAAATGGTGTAATGCTTCGATTTCGTAAGACCAATATTCCCCTACAGCAAACAGCCGACTACCAGCGTGCTGACGACAGTGATTCAGCCACTGGGGGAAAAAACCAGCATTGACGTGCTTAACCGCATCAAACCGAAACCCGTCTACGCCCGTCGTATCAAGATACCATTCTCCCCAGTACTTTAGCTCTCCCTGGACCTCTGGATGTTCCATATCCAGATCGCAGCCCATGAGATAGTCAAATGCGCCTTTCTCTAGATCTACATCGTCGTCAAACTGTTTGCCTTCAAATAAATAAATAGCATCAAGACTATCGTCATAGGCGTTGTAGTCAACCGCGTCAAAGTGCCACCAGTGCCATTCCAGCGAAGAATACTTGCCCTGACGACCAGGAAACGTAAAGTGAGTCCATACCTTAACGTTGCGAGCGTCTCCCATCGCTTCGTTGCGATTATCGGGATTGCACGGCGTTGCCTGTACTTCTTCAGCCTCATCGGCGCCAAGCTTGTGGTTAAATACCACATCGGCATAGACCTCTATCCCTGCTGACTGGGCAGCTCTAATAGCAGCTACGTACTCATCCTTAGTACCGTACTTGGTTCGAACCGTTCCCTTTTGGTCAAACTCACCCAGGTCAAAAAGATCGTAAACCCCATAGCCCACATCATAGCCACCCCCTGTCCCCTTATAGGCCGGAGGCAGCCAGAGAGAGGTAATGCCAACATCGGCTAGCTCACTGGCATTTTTTTTAAGCTCATTCCACAAGCTTCCATCTGGAGGAAGATACCAGTGGAAGTATTGCATCATGACACCATTCAGCTTAGACATGGCCGACGGACCTCTCCGATACGAGGGATTACTTTAGCCATGTAATCATGACAAAAGCCGTCAGCGGTCTCATCTATCCCATGGAATATATTTAAGCGATGCGCATTGGACTATGACAGGACTCCAATTTTCCGATAGCGAGCTTGAACAAGCATGTAAATACCGTAGGCTACCAAACCGACTGCGACCAGCAACAGCAGCCACTGCCCCATAGTTGACGACTGTTCTATAGCCTCCAGAGCGCCTTCGGTGGAACGGGCTTGATCAGCATTAGCCGACTTAGCCGCTTTGATGAGATATCCGCCGACGATGGCAAAAACCACACCGCGAGCGGTGATACCAAACTGACACAGACGAATCAGATTCTGCCTGGCCGACTGGCTGAGGTCGTATAGACGCAGCCGCTTGCGAAACTTAGCCTTGAAGGCTCTGTAAAAGTAGTAAAACGCAATGCCAATCACAAGAGCACCTGCAGCACCCACGAACCAGCGACCCATGGGCTGCTGTAGAAGTGTGGCCGCAAAGGTCTCTTGGCTATTGCTTTGACCTGAATCAGAGGAGCTGCCTAAAGCTAGACGTAGAGCAGTCAGAGCCAGGCTACCGTAGGCAATACCGCTGAAAAAATAGCTGAGTCTGCGGACAATGTCTGACCAGTCATTGCTGTCATGTTCAGGGTCTGCAAATGCCTGCACTAACCGCCAAAGAACGTAGCCTATCAGACCAATACCGATTAGAAGTAACAGAGCCTGTCCAAAAGGTTGAGACGCGATCGCATCCAATGCACCTGAAGATCCGGTGGTCTCACCCCCCGTATTAAGGGCCGCCTGAACGGCCAATATTCCTAAGGAACAATACACAACCCCCTTAGCAGCATAGCCAAATCTAGCCAACCACCTAATCCAGGGAGCAGCATCGTGTTTAAGCTGAGAACGTTGAAATGAAGACATAGCTTGAAGACAAGGTTACAGGAGACGATAGCCCCTATATGAAATCAGACTCTGTCGAGATACGCCTACAGCAGGAGAGTTAGATTAAGTCAGGGATCGGTCTACCTTTAGTTGGAGACTGCTTTGAAATCGGTCTAAAGAGAGAGAACAGGTTCGCTCTTTTGACAATTTTGTCGCTGTGGTTACTTTTCTACTATTCATATGGATTTATTACTATAGGTTATTGCCCACGATGGACCCCAAAGAACGCCGCCCCACCCCTGATGAGATCTCTAGTCAGCAGCTGGACTATCCGGCCAGTCAGGCCGATATGAACATTCAGCCTGATTCAGACCTATCTAACTACAGCCCTGCAGACAAGTTGAAGGACAAGGTTGCCATCATTACAGGAGGGGATTCTGGTATTGGTCGAGCCGTTGCGATCGCATACGCCATGGAAGGGGCCAACGTGGCTATTGTTTACCTGCACAGCGACGGAGATGCTGACAAAACGCGTGAGCTTGTAGAAGCCAAAGGCCGCAAGTGTCTGACTGTTAAAGCAGATGTGCGTGACGCTGCCGCCTGTCGCACCGTAGTCGAAAAAACTGTTGCCACCTTTGGTCAGCTCAATATTCTAGTCAACAATGCTGCCTATCAGATGGTACAGGAAAAATTTGAAGACATCTCTGAAGAACAGTTTCGCCGCACCCTGGAGACTAACGTATTTGGCTACTTCTACATGGTGAAAGCCGCCATCCCCCATCTGAAAGAAAACGACACCATCATCAACACCGGCAGTATTGTAGGCAAAATCGGTAAGCCCTTTCTAATTGACTATGCTGCTAGCAAGGGCGCGATTCATTCAATGACTAAGGCCCTAGCGCTCAATCTAGCCGAGCGCAAAATCCGAGTAAACGCCGTAGTTCCTGGTCCTGTGTGGACTCCCAATATTCCAGCAACCATGCCCGCCAAAATGGTAGATGGGTTTGACACAGACGGTGCGCTCAACCGTGCAGCTCAACCCGAAGAGCTGGCTCCTGCCTATGTCTACTTTGCTGCCCAAGATAGCAGCTTTGTGACGGGGGCACTCTTGGATATTACCGGCGGCCAGCTGTCGAGTTAGACCGTCAGCCTTAATTTCTATCCTAGAGAGCTAGCGAACGCAGACGCAAGAGAATCTGTGTTCAAGAAGCGTCTGCTGCCAGCAAAATCGGCTTCGAACAGACCTGTTGTCTCTGTTCATTTCCTTTAAAATCTCTCTCCTAGGATAGGTCATCATCACTTTGCAAATTATTACACTGAGCAAAAGCAAGAAAGGAGAGGAGTTATATGGCTTCTGTAGAAGAACTTATTCAAGAAACCAACAAGGCCGTCGAAAGCTTTAAACAGCTTTCGACCGACGAACAGCTAGGTCTACTGTGGTTCATTTATAAGGAGATGGGCAATTCCATTACCCCAGCGGCTCCTGGTGCGGCTAACTCACAGTTTACCGAGAACCTACTAATTCAGGTCAAAGAAATGGAGCAAGAGCAGCAGCTTGCCTTTATGCGAGATCTCGTTGAGAGAACGCGTACAGAATATACCCAGCAGTACAGAGCCTATAGCAAGGACAACAAACTGTTGTTTTGGTACGAGCTTGCCGTGCTTATGAGTGAAGGCGAGGTTATTCCAGTCCCTGAGAGCTACTCCTTAGGCAATGATGCTACTAAGCTTCTAAACACGCTCTCTGCTATGGACTTTAACTCTCAGCTAACGGTGCTGCGCGATGCTGTGATCGACATGGGACCTACTGCTTAAATAATGATTACAGAACAGCAGACAGACAAACCTGTTAGCAAAGCGCACAGAGCGGTTGTTGAACAATATTTTAAAGCGTTCAACACCAACGATTTTACCACTGCCGCTGGTTTGTTTTCTGCCGAGGGAGAGCTACATCCTCCCTTTGATGAGGCGATCGTGGGTCCAACTGCGATCGCAGCCTATCTACAGCAGGAAGCCAGCAAGATGAAGGCATATCCCAAAAGCATTGCTGGTGCAGACAGGGAGCAGGTCGAGGTGATTGGTCAGGTAGATGCGGTCGTATTTAAGGTCGGTGTCCGATGGACATTTTCATTGACAGAAGCGGCCAAAATTAGAACGCTGTCTATCCGGCTGCTCGCCTCCATGAAAGAGCTTTTGACCATGCGCTCTGATAGATAGCGGCGGACTTGCCTGTAGCTTCTGGCAGATTTAGAGTTACCACAGACCATATCAAAATGTATTCCAAAACATATCTTTTGGAAGATTTTTGCAACCAGCATCAAAGCTACGCTGTTAGACGATACAAAACTAAGCTACTGCGTTGGTAAGGCAAATTTTGTTCTAACAGAGCAATGCAGCAAAACAGATCACGTAGGAGGAATTTATAAAATGGCTTTCTTTTCCAAACCTGTTACATCATCAAAGACATCTACAAAATTAGCCATGGTAGGTATGCTGCTGGCAGCAACCATGGCCTCAGCCTGCGCCTCGGGTCCCGAAGCAACTACAACACCGGCTGAAGAAGAAAACGTTACTACCGAAGAGTTAGTAGAAGAGACCGATAGCTTGATTGGTCAGACCGTTTCCATTCGCGGTGAAGTTGCAGACGTTATTGGCGACGCTTCATTCCTAGTCAGAGACGGTCAGTTCTTCGATGATGATGAGATTTTAGTCATCAACGTATCGGGGCAGCCTCTGATGCTCCCCGAAGTGGGCGAAAGCCAGGTTCAGGTAACCGGTGAAATTCAGCAGCTAAGCTTGGATGAAGCTGAGGTCGCCTATAATCTAACCCTTGATCCTGAGACCTATGCAGACTACGAAGAGCAGCCTGTAATCATTGCTCAATCGGTTGCACTAGCTCCCGATCCTGGCGATATCACAGCCAACCCCGAAGAATACTACAATCAGGTGATTGCAGTAGAAGGTGAAATCGAAGATGTCCTCGCTCCTGATATCTTTACCTTAGACGAAGATCGGCTGTTCGGTGCTGACGATTTGTTAGTCATCGGCACTCAGGATGCAGCAGACATAAAAGATGAGTCTGTGGTAACTATCACGGGTGTACTTCGTCCTTACGTCAAAGCAGACTTCGAGCGGGACTATGACCTAACGTGGGATCTGTCCGTTCAAGAGACAATTGAGGGCGAATATTCAGAGAAGCCCGTCTTTGTAGCTGACGAGATCTATCCTTCTGCTGTACCTGAGTAACCGTCAGCTGTCGGTAATATCAGTAAATTTCTAGCGCTGCCGGTCTTAGGGATAGGCTAGCCGAACCGACGGTTCTAGGCTAAAGTCATTCCAACGCTCGGCAGCGCTAGCGTTTACTCGAGGCGTCTGTCAGTAAAAATTTAGCTATGGGGTTCAATCATGTTTAATAGCTGGTCATCTCTGGGCCATACTCTCATGGCAGGGACCCTGGGCTACATTATCATTATTTTTTTACTGCGGATCTCAGGCAAGCGAACGCTGGCGAAGTGGAACTCGTTCGACTTTGTCGTAACCATTGCATTTGGTTCGATTTTAGCGGCCATGCTTTTGTCGAAAGATACATCGCTGGCTCAGGGTGTTCTGGGATTTGCCATTTTAGTGCTATATCAGTACATCATCAGCTGGATAGCCGCTCGCTCTTCCTGGGTACAGCATCTGATCAAGTCCGAACCGGCACTGCTGCTACACCAGGGACAGTTCAAACGCAGCGTTCTCAAAAAAGAGCGGGTATCAGAAGGCGAGGTGCTAGCCGCCATTCGTAATCAGGGTATTGGCAACGTATCTCAGGTTGATGCCGTTGTTTTAGAAACAGACGGAAGTTTTAGCGTTATCAAAAAGCTAGAGGACGCTTCTGCACTCAAGGATGTCAGAGGCGTTGGAGCTTAGCATAGTGACCTGTAATTTTTTCAAGACAACAGCATTTTCTCGAACCATAGCTGTTGTACTTTTAGCTGTTGCACCCACGGCTTGCGTACGAGCATTCCCAGAGGTCGCATCTGCCACATCAAAGGAGACGGCTCAATCAGAATTCCCCAGCGACGTTGAAAAAAATCTTAGTGAAACTGTTTCTATTCGAGGTGAAGTTCGAGAAAAGATTGAAGAGATTTCGTTTTTACTTGAAGACGAAAGAGTGCTAGGCGGTGAAGATATTTTAGTCATTACTCCAGACGAGCCGGTTGTGTTAATTGATGGCTACGAGAGCGATCTGCAGGTAACAGGAGAATTAAAGCTGTTAGTTATCAGTGATTTTGAGCAACAGTACGGAATCGAGCTAACACCTGAGCTATACAGCCAGTATGAAAACAGTCCTGTCGTTGTAGCTCAGTCAATCGCACTAGCTCCGGGGCCGGAAGATTTGACACGTCACCCTGAAGTATACTACACTCACCAGATTGCGGTTTCTGGAGAGGTCGAAGAAATTTTCTCGTCTACCGCCTTTGTACTCGATGAAGAACAAGTATGGGGCGGAGAGGATCTTCTGGTGCTTAGTCGGCAGCCCGTTCCCCAAGTTAAAACAGACAGCAACGTAATTGCCACAGGTGTCCTACGTCCCTACAATAAAGCAGATTTTGAACGGGACTACGGCACAAATTGGGAGACATCAATACAGCAAATGCTTGGCTCTGACTACGCCGATCAACCTGTATTTGTGGCCGATGAGGTCGATCTGCTTGCTCCCTGAGTAGGTTTTATTTGTCAAGGACTGTCACATAATAGTGGTTACAGATCGGTTCATCTCTTAAAGCAGCTGTCGCGGTTCTTGCTTTGACTATCAGTGTCGCTATTTCATCAAAGGGGACTTTATATCAAATTGACTGTGTTTCAAAATCTATGGTCCTCTAAAAGCATTAGCAGACTTCAGCAATCGTTAAGACGGTTAGCAGATCTAGGTCCGATTAAAGTCTGGATGCGGCTTGGCTATGCCGCAAAAGGATTTATTTATTTGATTATCGGTCTGTTTGCTCTAGGTAGAGCTTTGGAAAGGAGAATGCCTCTGCTGGGAACCGAAGGCATTTTACAGGTTGTTACCCGACAGCCGCTGGGTCTCTTTTTCCTATATTTGTTGGCAAGCGGTCTAGCAGGCTACGCTTTCTGGCGATTTGTACAGGCGCTGAGCGACCCCGAGCACTCGGGGAAGCAAAGTCTTTTGCGTACCGTACAGCGTTTGGGCTATGCGATCAGCGGCTTTAGCTATGCCGGTGTCGTATATGCGTCGATAGAGCTAATCGCCAATGTCAGTTCAGAGCAGGACGATACGCTTGAAGATTTTGCAGCCCAGCTGGTAGAAACCGGTTGGGGAGTTTTGCTACTGGTGCTAGCGGGACTGACTGTCGTGGGTGTGGGTTTTGTCTACATCTATGGCGGATTGTCAGGAGCATACATTAGCCAGTTTAAGCGAGAGTGCGATCGCAACCTGTCAAGGGTCGCTACCTGGCTAGGTCAAATTGGCTATACGGCTCGCGGAGTGGCCTTCGTTGTCATCGGCATTGGTCAGCTGCAAGCGGCATTTCTGTCTCGCTCAGACCCGGCGGGCGGCTTGCAAAACGCATTGGAAAAGCTGGAGGCTCAGCCCTATGGCAAAGTTAGCTTGGGGCTGATTGCAGCTGGCTTTATTGCCTACGCGCTCTATGCAATATTTGTATCGTTTTACCGGCGGTTTAGGCTGCAATAAATAATGTTATCTCTCTCTATTTCTATTCCCCTATTCTTTTTTTAAAAGACGACGAGCTTCTCTGAGCAAACGTCACCACAACGCCTAAAAATAGGAATGTACGACGTTGATAATGCTTTTAGGCTGGGAAGCACCATGACTGATCCATATTTACCTGGAGTTTCAGAACGCTCCTATACCGAACTCTGTCAGCAGATTCGACCGGGCGATGTGTTTGCCTTTTCTGGCGCTGATGTCCCTTCTAATGTGGTCAAAATTGCTACCCGGTCCTGCTATGTCCATGTGGCCATTGTCCTATCCGTGGATTGGACAGCTGCCCATCAAGACCCCGTCCTAATTGCTGAATCTCATATTGATACCAGTCTGCCGAGCGAAGGCAGCGGTCAACCCCAGTTTGGCGTACAGTTTCAGCGATTATCCAATCGGATTATGACAGCTCAGGGGCCAGTGTGGTGGGCACCTTTGCAGGTCCCGTTGCAGCCGCAGCAGCTGACTCGCATGAGTGAGTGGCTGCATCACGTTGAAGCCCAGGCCGTTCCTTACGACTTCCCCCAGGCTGTAGGTGCCGGGGTAGATATTTTCGATCAAGCTGGATTCAGCAATCAGCCTGACTTTGAAGCCCTATTTTGCTCTGAACTGGTAACGCGGGCCTTACAAATTGCCAATAGTGTTTCTCCCGAAGTGAATCCTTCTGAGAAAACACCTGCAGATGTCATGGAGTTTAGCTGTTTGAAAGAGCCGGTTTTAATTTGCACCCCTGCCTAAAAACAATGCTCCTATGGGTAAACCCAACCGGGCATTAGGGCAATCCACCCCTACGACCGTCTGGTACAGCGGCTATGCTATTGGCAAAGGGGGACACACCTCATTTTTACAACAAAAAATATTTTATAGGAGCCCGCAATGCTGCAATCTTTTCTCGATTTGCTGCAGCAGATCGATACGTCTATGCTTGGCGAACTTAATGACCTTGACTGGACTAATATTGCCACCTACAGTGCCCTCATCGTTGCATTTGCGGGCATCATTTGGACCACGTCCAAACGCGTTGTCAAACTGCTGTGGCAAAAAACTGAAGGAATTATCGGGTTTGCCGTTAGCACTTTAGTGGTTGTATCTCTGTGGTACACCCTGCTGCGGGTCCACGTCAGTATCTCGTTTAATCTGGATAAAGAGGTATTTGATAATCTCCTTTGGTTTGCCGCAATCCTCTTTACGCCTTACTATTTGATCCACTACAGATTGCTTACAGGGGTCTTCTTAACGGTGGTCAGAAGTGTAGAGCTGGTGTTAGATCTATTGGTCTTCTCATGGTTTCCCCAAAAGGCAGAACACAATCGTAACAAATGGAAAGCTCGTATCAGTCACCTATATCCTAGCTGGAAGCGAGATATGACGGCAGTGTCAGCCGCAGAAGATGAGCTAGAAGAACAGGCCGCAGCCTAGCGACAGACCCGGTACAGCTACGGAACTATGGTGTCCCCCATGTCTAAACAGCGTTTTAATCGTCGCACCCTTTTGAAAGTGGGACCGGCTGCCCTGGTTTCATTTCTATCGGTTACCTGTAGCCGTTTTACCAAAGGCACTGGCGAGACCGCCCAGGCATTATCCCCCACCCCTGCCTGCGGCAATGATGCGACCACACCCTCCCAAACAGCAGGGCCTTTCTACACACCTGATTCTCCACAACGACAGTCGTTATTAGAGCCAGGACTAACCGGTACCCCGATGATACTGACCGGTCAGGTGATGTCGTCTCAGTGTGAGCCCATTGCCGGTGCGCTGGTCGACTGCTGGCATACCAACGACCAGGGTGAGTACGACAATCGCGGCTACACATTTCGCGGTCACCAGTTTACAGACGCCGAGGGACGCTACCGGATTGAGACCATCGTGCCGGGCATATATCCCGGTCGCACCCGCCATTTTCATATAAAGGTCCAGGCGGCTAACCAGCCGGTTTTGACCACACAGCTATATTTTCCAAAAGAGCCTGCAAATCAGGGTGACTTTCTGTTTAACCCGCTGCTGTTGATGGCCATGGACGATAGCGGCCAAGCCACATTCAACTTTGTTCTGGCCTGAGTGCCGTAATCAAGTTTAGTAGAACTGTATTCATCCTGTGTTGGAGAAGTCCTGACGCAGCGATGTTTAGCAAAAAGTGGTCTAGCCTCAAGATTGTTAATGAAACTCCAGACCAGCTAATTTTGAAGACCAGCCCAGGGTATCGAGTTTTGATGGGGCTGCTGCTGCCGTTTGCTTTGATTTTAGGACTGCTTGCGATCGCACTCGGTCTCGGTGGCTTTTATCTGCTGTTTACAGAAGCCTATACTCTAGGACAGCGGCTCTGGATGCTGCTGGTCGGCAGCTTTTTTACATGCCTAGGCATCGTCGCACCGACAGCTGTTTTTATGAATGCCGCTACCTCCGAGCTTTGGACCTTTGATCGTCGCCAACAGATTCTTTACCGAGTGCGAAAACGGTTTTGTCGCCAGCATCGCTTTGAATATCCCTTTGCGGAGATTGCCCGCATTCATCTCAAGCAGCATGACCATGATGCCGATGCTGTCTATCGCATCGAGCTAACCCTGACCTCAGGCAGAAAACTAGCCCTCAGCCCATGGAACGGTGCTCACATGAGAGGGGTTGAAATGAAGATGATTGAACACATTCGAGCTTTTCTTCACCGGTAGCCTCAAAACGACGTTGGCGATAAATCTACCCCTATCAGGTTTTGGGTGATATCTGTGGCACAGTCCACCGTAGTGACGTATTCTCCATCAATTTCAACACTCACACCGGCTTCGGGAGGTCGATCGATCCCTAAGCGATCGCGCGACCAGAAGACAATGTAAACCGTATCGCCGTTAGGAATACTAACCGAATAGTTTTCATATCGGCCAATCCCCCGCCACTGGTAGGTGGAAACCTGTTCTCTAGGAACATTTAGCACCAGCTCCGGCTGTTCCTTAGGGCCAAACACATATTCAATCGAAGCGCCCATGTCATACACTTCAATTACCTTATCCTGAGCTGTGCGACAGGCAAACAGTACATCGCCAGACTGGCTGGTAGTTTCTAGAGGGTCTTCAGCGTCTGCTGCAGTAGCGTCAGGGGCGACAAGAGCCGCAGGTGCTTCTGCGATATCTCTAGCAGGGTCTGTATTAGCTGCAGGAGCCGACGTACAGCTGCTGATAAAAGCGACTATACCTACCACCAGACAGCATCTGCCTCCAGACTGTAGAAAACGCATCGCTGGCCCTCCCGAAACTTCTAAAGCATTGCCAACCGTTCTCGCAGCAGCTTGGCCTGGGTTTCAGCCTCCACCAGCGAATCTCGCGCTTCTTGAACTACACGCTCAGGCGCTTTATTAACAAATCCTGGATTGCCAAGACGCCCGTTGATAGATTTCATTTCACCTTCAACCTTGGCCAGCGACTTTTCAATCTTTTGCTTAAGCGCATCGACGTCCACCAAACCCGTTAGTGGAATCAGCACCTGTACGGTGCCAAAAACGCCAGCAAACATCTGTCGTGTATCTGTAGCAGTAATCTCTTGAAGCGTCTCTGTCTCCAGGCTCGCTGCCTCTTCTTTATTAAAGGTACCAACAACCTCGTCCCAGAATTCGGTGGTGTTGCCCCAAAGCTGTCGTCGATTTTCAGCTTTGAGCAAGTATCGACCGCCAAACCAGGCAACGTAGCCCGTACCAATCATCTGAAAGAATCTACCCACCAGCGGCACGGTATTAACACCAGCAACAACGGCAGCGGCCAGTCTCAGCCCCAATGCCGTCAGCAAAACTAGCAAAACAACAGACGCTGGTTTCTTAGCCGCGCTGTAGGCTTGCCCGGTATACCCAAGCGGGTGCTTTAGAAGCGTTTGAATCGCGTCGATGCCATCACCCCAGTCAATTTCCGGCAGCTCGTCAGATTCAGCAGCAGACGCTTGGTCAGTCTCTAGAGACGCAGCCTCGCCCGAGGCTGGAGCCACCGTTAGCGTCTGGGCCATTAATGCGGTACCGCCGATGGTCAGCGTTGCTACCTTAGCGGCATCCTTGAGATAAACCTGGGTAGCGTTAAGGATACGGACTTCATTGGCATCGTCGGTTTTGAGAATGGCTTCAATTTTAGCGGAAGGCTTTACCCCGGCAGCGGCTCGCAGGTTGCGGATAGTGCGAATGGTACCAATGAGCAGGTCAAAGTCTTTTTCAAGTTCGACATCTACCCGCTCTGAGCGTACCTCTGGATAGGGCTGTATGGCTAAATAGCTATCTGACCGCGTCAGGGTGTGCCACACTTCTTCAGTAATGTGGGGGGTAAATGGGTGCAACAGTTTTAGAATACCGTCTAGAACAAACGCCAGCGTCTGTTGTGCAACGAGCTTAGAAGCCTCGTCTTTCCCATACAGACGAGGTTTTACCAGCTCAATATACCAGTCACAAAAGTCTCCCCAAGTAAACTCATAAAGAATCTTGGCTGCCTCACCCATGCCGTATTTATCAAGATACTCACGGGTTTCTGCAATAGTCTGATTAAACTTAGAGAGAATCCATTTGTCGGCCAGCTCCAGTTTGGCGGTCTCCGGTTCACCCAGGTCAGCAGGCGTTTTGCCCCCCAGATTCATCATGACAAACCGAGAAGCGTTCCATAGTTTATTGGTAAAGTTGCGGGACGCCTCTACCGAGGAGGATTCATCTGTTTTGCGATTGTAGTCTAGACGAATATCCTGACCGGCTCCGGCCACTTCACGGATGAGGGTATAGCGCAGGGCGTCGGTACCGTACTTATTAATTAATACCAACGGGTCGATGCCGTTACCTTTGGACTTGGACATTTTCTGGTTTTTCTCATCCCGCACCAGCCCATGGATATAAACGGTCTCAAAGGGCATGGTGTCAGTAAAGTGGCTCGCCATCATGGTCATGCGAGCTACCCAAAAGAAGATAATGTCAAACCCGGTAACTAGAGTAGTCGTGGGATAATATGTTTGAAAATCTTTAGCGTTTTCATCGGGCCAGCCCATGGTGGAAAAGGGCCAGAGTCCAGAAGAGAACCAGGTATCAAGCACGTCTGGATCTTGCTTAAGCACCACATCGTCACCAAATTGCTCTTTGGCTTGGGTGTAGGCTTCTTCCTCAGACTCAGCAACAAAGAAGGGCGTGGCCTCAGCAATCTCTCCGTTGGTTTGGCTAATGGCATACCAGGCAGGAATCTGGTGCCCCCACCACAGCTGCCGGGAAATACACCAGTCGCGCAGGTTTACCAGCCAGTCGCGGTATACCTTGGTCCAGCGCTCCGGGACAAATTGAGGCGACTGATGATTGTCTAAGGCATCTAGGGTCTTATCGGCCATCGGTCGAATTTTGACAAACCACTGGGTGGAGAGCAGAGGTTCTACCGGTACTTTGCCGCGATCGCTATAGGGCACGCTGTGGCGATAGTCTTCAATTCTGACCAGCGCATCGGCTTCATCTAAAGCAGCCACTACCTGCTTACGAGCTTCAAAGCGATCCAAGCCTTCAAACCGACCCGCATTTTCGTTCATCGACCCATCTTTATTCATGATGGTGATCATGGGCAGGCTATGACGCTCTCCCATGGCAAAGTCATTAGGGTCGTGGGCCGGAGTCACCTTGACGCAGCCGGTACCAAAGTCTTTGTCTACATAGCTATCGGCAATAATGGGAATCTCCCGACCCACCAGAGGCAGCGTCAGGGTTTTACCTACCATTTCCTGGTAGCGCTCATCCTCTGGATTAACGGCGACTGCCGTATCTCCCAGCATGGTTTCAGGTCGGGTGGTGGCGACTTCTACATACCCTGAACCATCGGTGAGCGGATAGCGAAAATGCCATAGGCTACCGTCTACTTCTTTATTTTCAACTTCTACATCCGATACTGCCGACTGGCTAGCGGGACACCAGTTGACCATATAGTTGCCGCGATAGATTAGCCCTTCTTCGTAGAGCTTGGTAAATGCCTGGACAACGGCTTTAGATAGACCGGCATCCAGGGTAAATCGTTCTCGGGTCCAGTCTACAGAAACGCCCAGCTTACGCAGCTGATTAACAATGGTGCCGCCGGACTCTTTTTTCCATTCCCAGGCTCGCTCTAGAAATGCGTCGCGACCGACATCCTCGCGAGTCTTGCCCTGAGCTTTAAGTTCTCTTTCTAGGATGGTTTGAACAGCGATGCTGGCGTGGTCAGTACCAGGAAGCCAGAGCGTATTGCGACCGTTCATGCGCTGGTAGCGTACCAGGGTGTCGATCAGCGCATTTTCAAAGGCATGACCCATGTGTAGGCTGCCAGTGACGTTAGGAGGTGGAATTACCACGCAAAACGGGTCGCCACCATGATCCGGGTCAGCCTTAAATACCGCATTGTCTTCCCAGGCCGACTGCCATTTGGACTCGGTTTGGGACGGATCGTACTGGCTCGATAGGTTGGGGACAGTTGCGGTCATTGCCGGATACGCACTAATGCTGACTCAACAATGTTAGGCCAAAACCGGAAAGTCCGGCAGCGCTATCCTATGGAAGCAGGAATCGTGAGTCTGCAAAACGGCAGAAAGCAAAGCGGTCAAATTGGTGACCGGACTAAACTGACATTAATCCAGAGTCTGTCTAATGATTTAGAGCTGCTCTTCAAATTCAGGGGTTTCTATCGCTGCCCCCTGCTGCGCTTCAAGGGCCTCGCGCTGACGCTGATGAAAGTCGGCGGCGGCTTCGTCAATGTTGCGATCGCTCTTGCGGCTAAACTCGTCTGTGTTTAGACCATCGGCCCGGCGCAGATTGCCCATAATATCGGTCAGGCTCACACCGCTGCCGCCAAATACTTCGTTACTGTCGGCGTCACCGCTTAAATCATCAAACCCACCGCTGGTTTGAGCCATAGCAGGGACAGCTGCTAGCCCTAGGACTAGGCCCAGACCCGTCACGGACGCCAGTGCGCTTTTAAGAATGCTTGCCATAGTGAAGATTGCTATAACGTAATTTTCTGTGAGCAATTGTCCACAGTTTAACAAGTCTGTTTGAGAATGACGTAGCCCGGACGTCAGTTTTTAGACTGGCTATCGCTGCTAATCGTCTAGCGACGGGTCTAAAGGAACGCTCGAAAGCCTAAAAATAGGTAGCATCAGGCCCCAAATGATCGCGGCCAGTCTGAGCGCTGCCACGACGGCCATACCCAGCAGTGCCGCCCACGACTGCACCATACCCAGGGTTTGCAACACCAGATACACAACGATGCCGACAATGGCAGCGGTGGCATAAATTCGTCCCCGCTTTAAAATCACCGGAATATCCACGAGTAAAACGTCTCGAAATACCCCACCCGCTGAACCGGTAATTGTCCCCATCATCACCACAAGCAGCCCCGCCAGCTGAGCCTGCTCTGCAATCTGCGCACCGCTAATGGAAAATAGCGCCAGTCCAAACGCGTCGGCGATCAGCAGCGACTTGTGAGGCGGCTTAAAAAATTTAGTGTAGACCACCGTCAGTAGGGCCGTGAGCAAAATAACGGTGATATAAATCGGGCTATCAATCCAAAATATGGGACGGTCTAGCAAAATATCGCGCAGCGTACCGCCACCAACGGCTGTCACAACAGCAATTACAACCACACCGAGTAAATCCAGGTGTTTGCGTCCAGCAGCTAGGGCACCGCTGACGGCAAAGACGGCCACACCGACTAAATCTAGAACGTAGAGAACCACCGGCAGCTAAGCGATCCGGCGATTAATCAAAGGATAGGTCAGCGCTAACGCGCCGCCGCAGAAGCCAGCTAGCAATACTAGTGCCAGACCCATGGAAATATCGCCCCAGGCCGTCTGCATGACAATACTGCTAAAGCTCCATTCACTGTGCAGATACAAGTAGCGAATCGGCTCGATGGCGTAGCTGAGGGGATTTAGACTGGCGATAGTGCTCAGCCAGCGCGGCATAAAGGACAGAGGAACCAGGGCCGTACTGGCAAACAGCAGCGGTAGATTGGTGACAAAGATAACCGCAATCAGCTCAATATGACCGGGTAGGGCAAAGGCCAGCCCCAGGCTAAAGGCCGTCACCCCTAGCACCAGCATCAGAATAATCGCGCCCATTAGCCCCAGACCGGCGACGCTGGGCAGCCCTGCCCCTAACAATGCGCTTAGAGCCACAATTGCAGCGGTTTGTACCAGGCTCATGGCCGCAATAAACAGCGCCGAAGCAATCACAATTGAAAATCGAGATACCAGTGGAGCCACCAGCAGCCGGTTTAAAAAGCCAAATTCTCGGTCAAACATCACCGGCAAACCAGCATTAAGCGCGCCACCAAAGGCGGTAAAGACAATAATACCCGCCCCGATAAACTGCCCGTAGTTGACGCTATCGCCAAACAGTCCCTGGGGGACATTTTGAAACATGGCACCAAACAAAATCAGCCACATCAAAGGCTGGACAATACCGGCTGCCAGCGTAGAGGGCCGGCGCTGTAGCTGGATAAATAGGCGCTTGGTGAGAGCCAGGGTCTCTTGGACAAACTCGCTAAAGCCAGGAGATGCGATCGCATCCTCCTTCCACTGCTGCAGCTGGTTGTTTTGAATCGTTGAACTGCTCATCTTCTTTACAACTATGAGTTGTGTTTTTTTAAGTTACAGGTATCTAGGTTGTGTGTTGCTGACGCTTAGCCAGTTTCATGAGTAATCGTAGGGCCTCATTAACGTCTTGTGCACTACGGAAGGCTTCAGCAACATCGGGATCCAAAAGCACCAGGTTTGTACCTTCACGATAGCGCTCGACATACTTACCTCGAACTCCGCCTTGCATTCGGGCAAAATCATATTCAGGTTCTAGGGCGTCTTCCGGAGTATTTTCAGAATCCTTCTTCATAGAACGTTTTCTCTTTGCGAGTAGCCTTTCGAGCAGTTATGATGCGAAGTCTTTGACCGCGCTCTGTATGAGCAACAATTAAAACCAGTCCAACGATTGATTGCCCAATAATAATGTAGCGGTTTTCTCCGACCGAATGATTAGGATCTGGGAATGTGACAGATAGTGGATCTCTAAAAACAGTGGCAGCCTCGTGAAATGAAACACCATGTTTTTCAAAATTAGTAGCTGCCTTCTCAGGATCCCATTCGAACTCGATACTCATAGGAAATCTATCCCATCATCGAGCTAACGTTTCATGTTCTGCTGTTTCATTTCCTTTTTCATGTCGCGCTTACTGGCAGCGGCAACTTCTGCGTCCATAATGGTGCGACCCGTGGCGGCTAGGTACACATCGTCCAGACTAGGCTGCGATTGAGCAATGCCAAACGTAGGCAGTCCAGATTCCTTAAGCGCCTTTTGCACCGTCATCAGAGCCTCAGATTCAGACTCGACTACTAAATTTAATGAATTGCCCTGGGCGCTGTTGACAATGACCTCTTGGACAACGGGCAGTTGCTGCAGCATCTGGCTAGCCTGTTCTGCCTCTTTGAGCGGTGTAAATTCTCTGATGCGTAGGGTAATGCGCTCACCGCCAACGTTAGACTTAAGCTCAGCAGGTGTGCCTGAGCTGATCACCTTACCTTGATCAATAATGGCCACCCGATCGGCTAGGGCATCCACCTCTTCTAAATAGTGGCTAGTAATCAAAATCGTGGTGCCTGCGGCCTGAAGCTGTCGCAAGAATCGCCATACTGCCGAGCGGCTTTCAATGTCGAGACCGACCGTTGGTTCATCCAAGACCAGCACGTCTGGCTGATGCAATAGACCTGCAGCCAGATCTAGACGCTTTCTTAAACCACCGGAGTAGGTACCGGTTTTCTTATTAGCCCAGTCGGTTAGCTCCAGCAGCTCTAGCATCTGGTCAATGCGAGCCTGAGCCAGCTTTCCGGGCAGATGATAAATTGCCGCCTGCAGCTCTAGCAGTTCGCGCCCCGTTAGGACCTTATCTAGGGCAACTTCCTGGGCAATATAGCCCAGCCGCTGTCTCACCCGCCGCGGCTCGTTAACAACAGAAACGCCCATCACCTCTAGACTGCCAGCATCGGGCAGGGTGAGGGTGCACAGACAGCGAATGGTGGTAGTTTTACCAGCACCGTTGGGGCCTAGCAGCCCAAAGATTTCTCCTGGCTGAATCTGTAGCGAAACATCCTTGACTGCTTGGACATCGCCATAGCGCTTTTGGAGACCTTTAATTACAACTGCGGGCTGCTGTGACATCCTAAACCTTTGTAGACAGACGCCTGGTGAGGTAGTTCAATTGTAGTCTTGAATCGTAGCCTTAACCGACGCCGATGGAGCTAAGCAGGGCATGAACGCCGTGGCGAGTGGCGGGCAGGCTATCTACCACCATGGACGCCGATAGCAGCATCATATAGAAGATGGAATATTTAAAGACGCCTCGGGCCAGGTCGCGATCGCAAGGACACTGCTTTAGATCGTAGGCTTTGCGTAAAAACAATCCCCCCAGCAGCAACGCCAGCAAACCGTACAGCCAGCCGCAGGCTTCGGTAGGGCAAACCATCAGTAAGGTAACCGGCACCAGTAGCAGGGTATATAGCCAGATCTGATTGGCGGTCTCTTCATTGCCTACCACCACCGGCAGCATGGGGACATTTACCTTGGCGTAGTCATCTTTGATCAGCATGGCCAATGCCCAAAAGTGAGGCGGGGTCCACACAAACACAATGGCAAAGAAGATCCAGGCGGCCCAGCCCACGTTTCCGGTCACAGCGGCCCAGCCCACCATCGGCGGAATAGCTCCAGCAGCTCCACCAATCACAATATTCTGGGGCGAAGACCGCTTGAGCCAGTGGGTATACACACCGATGTAAACCACGATACCGGCCATCGCTAAACAGGCCGCCAGGAGATTGGCAAATGCGGTCAGTAGACTAAAGGATGCTAAGGCTAAGGCTCCTGCAAAAATCAGCGCGTCGCGAATCTGAATCCGACCCGATGGCAGCGGGCGATCGCGAGTACGCTCCATGTCGTAATCAATGTCGCGGTCGTAAACACAGTTGATCACCTGGGCAGATGCAGCGGCTAGCCAGCCACCGGCCATCGTGATTAGCACCAGCAACAGGTCTGGACGTCCTTGAGCCGCGACCCACATGCTAGCGGCTGTCTCGATCAACAATAGGGGAATAATTCGCGGTTTAGTGAGCTGGTAGTAGCTGCGACAGATTTGGCCGAAGTTCTCATGGTGAACTCTAGGCGCAAGATTAGAAGGTTGCATAAGAAAAAAGATGACAGGATAAACGTTCAGACAACGTCCGTGAAAAGAAGTAATCGGGAGAGAGTTTTATACCGAGGTAGCCGATTAAGACTTAAGACTCTCTTTTGGCAAAGAACAGTCTCTGACGGCTAAAACCGTAAAACAAACGAGGGTGCCCAACAGCGCAGCACCAACGGCCTGATGACATACCGTTAGCGGTTCTACCTGTAGATGAAGACGGAATGTGGCCAATCCCAGAATCAGCTGTAGGAGGAGGAGACCAAAGGCGATCTTAGCGAGCGATCTCAAAGCACTGTCTAATGCGGGTGTGCGCCATGCCAAAACAGCTAACAGAATCACAGCCAGACTTGCTGGAACAATACCCAATAAGTGGGCATTGACAACACCACACAGCTCAGATAGACCAAAACACTGATGGGCTGCCCAGCGTGAACCCACCAATCCACCCAGCAGGCTCTGACCATAGACTAATACGGTGGCTGCACCGCCCAGCCAGGAAAGACTACCGGCAGTCCCCTTTGCCCGATAGGGGATCAGCCCCATCCCCATAACCAACAGGGTGCAAAAGACCAGCAGCGCAGTACCCAGATGAGCGGTAACAATATCAAACCGCAACAGCTGGGTAACCGTGAGCCCACCTAAAACACCTTGAAAAACAACTAAAAAGAGAACTAATCCTGCGGTCCAGGGAACCCAACTCGCTAGTGCTCGTCGCCAGCGCACCGACAGCCCCACCAAACCGATGGCCATTAGTCCAATTAGTGAGGCATCTAGTCGATGAAACCATTCTAGAAAAACCTGTAAATTCATCTGCTGACTGGGAACAAGCTGTCCATAGCACAGTGGCCAATCCGGACAGGCTAATCCAGCATTCATCACACGAGTGGCGCTACCAATTGCCATCAGGATTAGGGTAGCTGCGGCCATTTTCCATACCCAGCGTCGCAGATAGATGACGGGATCAAATCCAGCTACGCTGCCAGTCTGAAGAGTGGATAACGAAGAATGCGCCATAAACCTAAAAACTCTCTTAAAAACCTAAAACACAGTTGAGGCGGCTTGCCCCTATAGCCTAGAGAATTTTTTTGCCTTTGATGAAATACGTTTACTATTTCTTCTCGTTTGGAGGAAATTGTAAAATCCCTTAACCATATGGCTGGACAGTGACTTGATTTTGAAGGCTTTGTTTAAAGCTTTTATCTATAATTCGGAGCTGCTTCACACTAGAAAGTTCCCAAAGCCAAGCGAGTCCACAAACAAACGTCAATCCCCCTGGTAAAAGAACCTGAAGAAAATCCTTAAATAGCGCAAATGAACTTTACAAGCCCTGTCATTTATAGAGAGATGGCGCTACCTTGGGGTGGGGCTAGACAGCATCCGTCCGGGTCTCTTTGATTTTGATAGTGTCCCACCTCAGTCCCACCTCATTTGTTAGCGAACAATATTACGTTCAGTTAAAGATTTATGAATTGAGACAGGTTGCCCATCTAGACAATCGGCCAGATAGTTTTCTGGAGATTCTCTGGGTTGGGTAGCAATTGTCACCGAAAAGAAATTTTCTTATCCCCGTAGAAACGTTCGATTTATATCGATGTCCGCTTTGTTTGATCCGGTCAATTTTTAATCGGTTCTGTTCTTATAAGCAGTCCCCCCTCCACAGACCAATCCACAGGAGAATGTTCAAGTCGTGAACGGTATTCCCACATCTATTATCACTATGCTGATCGGCATTGCCGTTACGCTGATCAGTCTCTGGTATGGCCAAAATCATGGTCTGATGCCGGTCGCAGCATCTACAGAGGCGACAGAGGTCGATCAGTTATTTAATCTGATGATGACCATCGGCACGGGGCTGTTTCTCATTGTTGAGGGCACCCTGGTGATTGCCCTGATTCGCTTTCGTCGAAAAGACGGAGATGAAACCGACGGTCCCCACATTGAGGGCAATATTCCTCTTGAGATTGTGTGGACGGCGATCCCAGCCATTATTGTTTTGGGTCTCTCGGTATACAGCTTTGAAATTTATACCGAGATGGGTGGACTCAATTTAATGGAGCACCACTCTACCAAAGAGGTGCAGCTGGCCTATGCGCCCTCGGGGGACAGTACCTCTAGCTATCCTCTCATGGCGGCGTCTGGACTGGGTGAACCACCAGATTTGGCTGAGACAGATGACGATGTGCTCAATATTGATGTCTTGGGTCTGCAGTTTGCATTCGTCATGACCTACCCAGAGACAGGCATTGTCGATGGTGAGGTACATGTGCCTGTGGGTCAATTGGTAAGGCTCAATCTCAAAGCCCAGGATGTTATCCATGCGTTCTGGCTGCCGGAGTTTCGCATTAAGCAGGACATGATCCCAGGTAAGGAGACGTCCCTGGTGCTGCGGGCCACTCGAGAAGGCACCTATCCTGTTGTTTGCGCTGAGCTGTGTGGCTCGTATCACGGTGGGATGCGGACTCAGTTGATTGTTCACTCGCCTGAAGGATACGACGAGTGGGAACAAAAGCGTATTGCTGCAGGACCAAGCGATCTCTCTACAGCGGTGGCTGCAGCTAGTCAAAAACCTGATGAGACCGACGCTGAGTATTTAGCCCACTTTGAGGCTTCCACCGTAGCAGAGCCCTTAGAGCATCTGCGACATGCCTCCATGGATATGGCGCTGGTGCCTTAAGCCCCAAGCGCCACTGACCAGCAGCGTTCGCCCAAATCTCTGTTCTTCCTTTTTTCATTTTCCTTGATTTCATATGGCACAAGCAGAGGCTATCAAACCCCCTGAACCGTCTCCATCACCTCAGCAGCCGCTGGGTAACGAGCGCAGATGGACCCACTTTTTTACCTTTAGTACAGACCATAAGGTGATCGGTATCCAGTATCTGGTGACGTCCTTTGTGTTCTATTTGATCGGCGGGGCCCTGGCGACGGTTATTCGCACAGAGCTGGCCACGCCGGCTCCTGACTTTGTCACACCTGAAACGTATAACGGCGTACTCACACTCCACGGCACCGTTATGCTGTTTTTGTGGATTGTGCCGGCAGGGGCGGGACTGGCAAACTATTTGATCCCGCTGATGATTGGGGCCAAGGATATGGCCTTTCCCCGGATTAATGCGATCGCATTCTGGCTGATCCCCCCGTCTGGCATCATGCTAGTAGCCAGCTTTTTCTTTGAACCGGCCCAGGCGGGCTGGACATCCTACCCGCCGCTGAGTTTATCCAACGGCATGCTGGGTCAGGGAATCTGGATTATGAGCATCCTGATTGGTGGCACCGCATCCATTTTAGGCGCGCTCAATTTTCTGGTCACTATTTTGAAAATGCGGGTGCCCAGTATGCCGCTGCTCAAGATGCCGCTGTTTTGCTGGGCGATGGTGGCCACCTCTCTACTGATTTTGATTAGCACACCTGTGTTGGCAGGTGCGCTGATTCTGCTGCTGTTTGACCTGGTAGCCGGTACGGCATTTTTTAACCCTACCGGCGGGGGTGACCCGGTGGTCTATCAGCACATGTTCTGGTTTTACTCCCATCCGGCGGTTTATATCTTTGTACTGCCGCTGTTTGGAGCTATTTCCGACGTGCTGCCGGTCCACGCGCGTAAGCCTATTTTTGGCTATCGTGCCATTGCCTACTCCAGCTTGGTGATTAGCTTTTTGGGTCTGATTGTCTGGGCCCACCACATGTTTACCAGCGGTACCCCTCCCTGGCTGCGGATGTTCTTTATGATCACCACCATGGCCATTGCTGTCCCCACCGGTATTAAGGTGTTTGGCTGGACGGCCACCCTGTGGCGCGGCAAGATTGCCTATACCAGCGCCATGCTATTTGCCATTGGCTTTATCGCCATCTTTGTCATCGGCGGTATCAGCGGTGTCATGCTGGCGGCGGTGCCCTTTGACATTCACGTTCACGACACCTACTTCGTCGTTGCCCACTTCCACTACGTACTGTTTGGGGCCTCCATCTTTGGGATCTACATGGCGCTGTACCACTGGTTCCCCAAAATGACCGGGCGGATGCTCAACGAGTTTTGGGGCAAGGTTCACTTTGTACTGACCTTTGTGGGTATGAACCTCACCTTTATGCCCATGCACCAGCTGGGTCTCCAGGGCATGAATCGCCGGATCGCGCTCTACGACCCGCAGTTTACGGACCTCAACGTGCTAGCGACAATCGGTGCCTATCTGATGGCGGTTTCAACAGTGCCCTTTATCATCAACGCGATTTGGAGCTGGCACTGGGGTGAAAAAGCACCGACCAACCCATGGCGGGCCCTGACTCTGGAATGGCAAACCCTGTCCCCCCCGGCCCACGAGAACTTTGAGGGTGTCCCTGTAATTAAGACCGGTCCCTACGACTACGGCCTGGGCTATATTCCGGTCAAAGACGATCCTGCGATCTATGAAGAAGCGATCGCCGCTGCCGCCGCTCATGCACACTAGCTAGTAACCTATCCCCTCCTGGGAGGGGCTCCGGGGTGGGTTGCCACTGGCGCTAGTTATCAAGACCCACCCCGCCTACGGCACCCCTCCCGAGAGGGGATGATATTAGAATCAAACCCATGTACAGACGTTGCCTGCAGCGTCTCTTCATACCTTCTCTCTTCTTATGCAAAGCTCCGCTGTTGACCAATCAAGCACCGTTAGCGTCTCCCATATCGAACAGGCCCATGAGGAACATCCAGACCTGCGCATGTTTGGCGTTTTGGTCTTCCTATGTGCCGAGAGTATGATCTTTCTCGGTCTCTTTATCGCCTACCTCAGCTTTCGGCTGATGGCTCCCGCCTGGCCACCGGAAGGCACAGAAGGTCTGGAACTATTGCTGCCGGGAATCAACACGATTATTTTGATCTCCAGTAGTTTTGTCATTCACAATGCCGATACGGCCATTAAAAAAGACGACGTCGGTAAGATGCGGATGTGGTTTGCCATCACCGCAGCCATGGGCGCTATTTTTCTGGGGGGCCAAATCTATGAGTACACCCATCTAACGTTTGGTCTCACCACCAATATATTTTCCAGTACGTTTTATGTGTTGACCGGGTTCCACGGTCTTCACGTCCTGTTTGGCTTACTGATGATGCTGGCGGTACTGTTTCGCTCTCGTAAGGGTGCTCACTACTCCCATGAGAATCATTTTGGCATTGAAGCCACCGAGCTTTATTGGCACTTTGTCGATGTCATCTGGATTATCTTGTTTGCGCTGCTGTATCTATGGCGCTAGGGCAGCTGTTTTAGACAGCGCTATCGCGCAGCCGGTGGCTAAACGAAACAGCCAGCGTGGCTAAAACCCCGGCCAGCAGCCCCCAAAAGGCTGAGCCAATCCCTAAAAGGTTGACGCCTGAAGCCGTCACTAGAAACGTAATTAGGGCAGGCTCTCGTTCTTTTTCTTGGGTGAGCGCGGTGACCAGCCCTCTGCCGATGGTACTGAGCAGAGCCAGACCTGCGATCGCAACCACCAGCTCCTGGGGCAGTGCTGAAAATACGCCGACCACCGTTGCGCCAAACAGCCCCACCACTATATAAAACACACCGGACATAACGGCCGCCACGTAGCGTCTATTGGGATCTTCATGAGCTTCAGGCCCCATGGAAATCGCCGCCGTAATCGCCGCTAGATTAATAGCAAAGGCACCAAACGGAGCCAGCACCAAAGAGGCCACACCGCTCCAGCTAATCAGCGGCGAGGTGGGTACCTCATAGCCAAAGGCGCGAATCGTGGCCACACCCGGTATATTTTGCGATGTCATCGTGACGATAAACAGCGGTAGCGCAATGCCCACCAGCGCGTTGATCGAAAACTGCGGCATGACCAATATGGGAGTAGCCCACTGCAGCTGAACCGTCTCGGTTTGCAGCAGTCCCTGGACGCCAGCGATCAAAATTCCTAAGCCCAGCGCCGCGATGATCGTATAGCGCGGATAAACCTGCCGCATCAGCAGGTACGTGCAAAACATGGCAAACACCAAAACAAACTGGGTTTGCATCGCGGTAAATACATTTAGACCAAACTGTAGCAGCACTCCGGCCAGCATCGCCGAGGCTAGGGACAGGGGCAGATGCTCCATCAGCTGCTCAAACCAGCCGGTAACGCCAAACAGAGTAATCAATCCAGCACAGATAATAAAGGCCCCGGTAGCTTCTGGCAGGGTGACATCGGCTGTGGTGGTCACTAGCAACGCCGCTCCGGGAGTAGACCAGGCCATCACGACAGGAACGCGATAGCGCAGCGACAGGACAATTCCCGTAAGACCCATGCCCCAGCCTAGAGCCCACAGCCATGAGCCAATTTCAGCGGGGGAGGCTCCCATCGCTTGGGCGGCTTGAAACACAATTACGCCAGCGCCTGTAAACCCTACCAGCACTGAGACAAAACCTGCGATCGCAGCAGAAATTGAGAAATCTTTAAAGAAAGCCATGGTTGTTTCTAGAAGCTGGCTTTTAGCGTAGGGGCTGCTTGACGTCACCGTATTGGACAGAATTGCCCTTTCGATACTGACCTGGCGTGACACCGTAGGTTTGCTTAAAAGCGCGGTTGAGATGGCTTTGGTCGTAGAAGCCGTGGGTGGTTGCGATCTCAGCTAAAGAATCGTTTGAGTTAGACAGCACCTGCTTAACCCGTACCAGCTGCCAATGACGCTGATACTGATGGGGCGCACAGCCCACCTGCCGACGAAAGCAGCGAATTAGATAATACGGACTAAGATTGACCAGACAAGCCAGGTCGTCAAGAGAGATATTGGCCGCGTAGTTTGCCTGCAGATATGACCGCACCCGGACAACTGCCGTAGATTCTGGTTTTTCAGGTCTAGTCTGCCTGCCCTTTTCTCCATTGAGCTGAAATAGCTGAGACAGGAACACTAGGAGCAAAGACTGTTGGGTTAACCGACTGTCAGAAGAGGCCAACGCCTGAAAAAGCTGATAAAAAACGGGTCGTAGTACGGTCGCCTTAAGGACCGGCTCTTTGAAATAAGGAATTTTCTGCCCCGGCCAGTCTAGCTGAGCAACGATCTGGTCGATAACCGAGAAATCAATATAGATATTACGAAATCCCCAACCGCCGTCTGAGGCCACCTGCCCTGTGTGAATGTCGCCTGGATTAATCAAATTAAAGCTGCCGGGACTGTGAACATGTGTTTCCCCACGGTGCTGACAACACCCCTGACCGCTTTCATTGAGGCCAATGGTATACGCTTCATGAAAATGCTTACCAAACCGATGTCGGTGCAAACGAGCCTCAAACAGCTCAACACCTGGCACATTTGATTTCCAGAGATGAGCTAAATCTGTCGGCATAGTTATAAAACAAATAGTGAAAAACAAAAACGATGGCGCGGCTCTCTTAGCGGATAAAAGAAACCTTGCTGTAGCTTTCTGTGTTTTATCTTAGATCGCTACTCACAATGCTTATCAAACTCTCAGCTAGATCTTAGCCAAGCATGCGAAGAAACTCAGAAGACCTCTTTACCTTAGAAACTGTAATCAATCAAAGCCTTCGGGCTAACACCAGTTTGAAACGAGGTTTTTAACATGAAACGCTTCTTATTTTCTGCACTGACTATCGTAATGTCTTTAGGAGCCCTGACTGGCAGCGCCAGTGCGGTTCAGGTCGGTCTAGGTGACAGCAGAGCCGATCTCAACGGAGACGGCCAGGTGACTCTCCATGAGGTTGTTAACTTCAACCGCGATCAGCGAGATAAAAGTTAAATGCAGCTGTTTTGTTATGAAGCAGGTCTGGCAGTATTAATAACCAGACCTGCCAAGACTGCTCAAAGGCTATTCAAAAATGGATCGCGGTTGCTCACCTAGGATAGCTATGAAGACAAATAGGTATACTGACTCAAACTCTCCTCATAGTTTTGTAGCAGCAGCTGAGCCTCAGTAAGCGTAATCTGTTTTTCCTTAAGAGAGACTTCTGAACGACGGCGAATCTGTTCGACTAAGTCTTCAGAGTCATACTGCACATAGCCCAGAACCTCCTTCATGGTGTCTCCTTTGACCACGTGCTCAATGGTATATCCTTGGGGGGTTACCTGGATATGGACCATGTTGGTGTCCCCAAATAGATTGTGCAGGTTTCCCATAATTTCCTGGTAGGCACCGTTTAGAAACATACCTAGATAATAGGGGCCTTCCTGCTTTAGCTCGTGGAGTTCTAAGACAGATTTGACGCCATGTAAGTCAATAAACCGATCGATCTTGCCATCACTGTCGCAGGTGAGATCTGCTAGCGTGGCCCGACGGGTGGGTTCTTCATTTAAACGATGAATGGGCATAATCGGAAACAGCTGGTCGATGGCCCAGGTATCCGGTGCCGACTGAAAAACAGAAAGGTTGATGTAGTAAATTGAGGCCATCATCTTTTCTAAATCAGCTAGATCGTCGGGCACATAGGTCTCCTGACGCAGTACCTGAATAATCTTTTGACAGCAGGCCCAAAAGAGATTTTCGACGCGGGCGCGCTCGGTCAGGCTGAGATAGCCAAAATTAAACAGACTGGCGGCTTCTCCTTTAAATTGTTCGGCGTCGTGAAAAACCTCCTGGTAGTTTTTAGAATTAATGGTTTGGTAGGCTTCGTACAGCTCTTTGAGAATGGCGTGGTCGTCCGATGACGGTTCAAAAGGTACCTGGGGGCGGACCTCGCTACTGCCTAGCACATCAAACACCAGCACAGACTGATGAGAAGCAACGGCTCGACCGCTTTCACTAATCAGTGTCGGCACCGGTAGATCCTTAGCTAAGCAAGCTTCTTTAACCTCGGCAACAACGTCATTGGCATAGTTTTGAATGCTGTAGTTTTTAGAGGCCGGTACGTTGGTTTTAGACCCGTTGTAGTCCACACCTAAACCACCGCCAACATCCAGATATTGCATGTTGGCTCCAAGATTTGCCAGCTCCACATAGATCTGACAGGCTTCTCGCAGCGCATCCTTAATCACGCTGATGGATGACATCTGAGACCCGATATGAAAGTGTAGCAGCTGCAGACAGGACAGCATGTCAGCAGCTTTTAGCTGTTCTACAACAGTTAAAATTTCAGGAATCGTTAGCCCAAACTTAGCTCGGTCTCCGGCAGAACCACCCCAGCGACCTACACCTTTGGTGGAGAGTTTGGCCCGCACGCCTAGCCGGGGGCGAATATTCAGCTGCTGGCTAATGTCAATTACTAACGGCAGCTCGTCCAGCTGCTCTAGGACAATCATGGGCTGCTGACCCAGCTTTTGACCGAGCATGGCAGTTTCTAAATAGGCACGGTCTTTGTAGCCATTGCAAATTAGTAGGGCCCCCGGTGTTTTTAGGGTGGCTAAGGCAATCATAAGTTCGGGTTTGGACCCGGCCTCTAGACCAAACTGGTAGCGCTCACCAAATTTGACCAGATCTTCAATCAGATGACGCTGCTGGTTGCATTTGACGGGGAAAACACCTCGATAACAGCCGTCATAGCCATATTTGGTGATAGCTTTAGCAAAACAAGAATTTAGCCGTTCAATGCGGTCTTCTAGAATGTCAGAAAACCGGATCAAAATTGGCAACGATAGCTTACGAGCCCGTAGCGATTGAATCAGCTCATGTAAGTTTAAAGAACCGCCACGAGTACCCTGGGGGGAAACAATTACATCACCGGCTGCGTTAATAGAGAAGTAGGGCTCTCCCCAGCCGTTGATGCGATAGAGTTCTTCACTATCTTCAATAGTCCAGGTGCTGACTGAAGAGAGTTTATCCACTGGCATTTTTGCTGTGGAATTCCCATGCCGATCGATTGAAACTGAAGCCATCAATGTGTTTCCTTGAACAAAGGTGTAATGCTAGTTTAGATTTGTCCCTATCTGTACGCGTCTCAGTCGGTCTGCATCATCTAATGAACACTGGGGTAAGGTAGCTTACGTAGATATACTCGGCACGCTAATTTTTTACAAGGGAATCAGACTCGATTTATGAAGACACGCAATGCCCCAATATCAGTTGTTCCTGTTTTGGGAGTTGACGGCCTAATTTTGTTGGTAGCGGCCATTGCTGCATTTCTATTTAGCCAGGCCATTAGTTTAGCGCTGTCGTCAGAGGCTATTGGCCGAACGCTAGAGGCTCCTCCTCAACTGCTGGTGATTGGATCTAGTGTGATTATCCCACTGGTCTACATGGTGATGGATATATCTAACTCGTTGGGCAATCGGCTAAAGCTGCCCTTTGCGGGAAATCGGAAACGCACTCAGCAGATCTATGCACGACGGATTCATTTGGGACTGCTAGCGCTGTATTTTAATGCCATTTTGGTGGCACTTTGCTGGTCGGCTTCGGCGATGCCGATCATGGGCAAGCTATATCTGGCGACGGTGTTTGCGATCGCAATCTACGCCCTGGGTCAAAGTATCCCCTCGACCAAACTCAGCTTCACCCTATCGGGCATTCTGTTTGTCATTGTTTTATTCGCCACCCAAACATTTATCATTACTAAAACCCAGGCAGAAGCCGAACAAGCCGAAACCGAACTACGCCAGCGTCTAGGAGAAGAAGCTCAAGGGGAAGAATAGTAAGGACCAGCTAAGACAGCTCGACCACGACCTGATTTTGAGTCAGTACTTCTTCTGTAAGTAAGTCTTCAACCGTTACTCGCAGCAGCCGATCGCGATCGACGGTAAAGCTCAGACGGATGCGGTCTTCCCCCGGCATGCCAGGGGGTGTCAAACTGGCAATATTAGGAGCCTGCTCATTAAGCGGCTGTGCTTCCGCCTGACCGGGTTTAGACCGCCGCGTTACCAGCCGATTGCCTTCAAAGTACACTTCAGTAGCGCCCCCCTGGGAGCTACCCAGTTCGCCAATAATCAGCTCGATGCTGGGCTGCTTCTCCCCCGAGGCCCCCAACACCAGCTCCACCGGCTGAGCCATGGGATAAGGCTGCCCCTGGGGAATAATTGAGTGCCAGCCATGGCAATTGTTGCGCCGGTCCCAATAGCGCACACCGTAGCCGTGATATAGAAAATCTGTCAGGGTTACCTGCTGTAGCTGCAAAGCCCCGGCAGATACCGCTGTAAACGGGCGATCGCAATATACTTTAGACCCGTCAAACTGAGCATTGACCCAGTTCTGAATGGCTGGAATTTGAGTGGTGCCTCCCACCAGCAGCACCGCATCAATATCGGCCACATCCACCCCCTGACGGCGGCCCTGCTGCAGTAACTGGGTCAGTCGCTCATCCAACCGTTCAAAAAAGCCCTGCTGTTGTAAAACAGTTTCTAGCTGTTCTCGAGTTAGCGTCAGGTCGTAGCTTTCAAACGTTTCGTCATCAAAGTAGCTCTCACTGGCGCTAGCGACCGTCGATAGCTGAATCTTTAGCTGTTCTGCTAGCCGCAACGTCAGCGGAGACACAGGTAAACCGTAGTGCTCAGCCAGATCCTGGGCAATCCACTGATCGATATCGGCTCCGCCTAAACTTTCTCCTGCCTTGGCTAACACTTTGGCAGTGGAGACCTTCTGGGCCGAATTACCCATGGCTTTTTGGCCCCACTTGAGGATATATCCCAGCCCCTGGGTCTGCCCGCCTTTAAGCTGGACAATAGCCAGATCCAAGGTACCACCGCCAAAGTCGATCACGAGCACCGTTTTACGTTCGCTCAGACCGTATCCCAGCGCCGCTGCCGTTGGTTCGTCGATCATCCGAACGCGGCTGATGTCCCAGGTTTGACAAAGGCGACCCAGCCAGCTGCGATAGGTTTCAAAACTGTCTACAGGAACGGTGAGGACAACCTCATCTAAACTCTCTTCCTGCTGCTTGATTTGTTCAATTACCTGGGTTAAATACCATTCACCTACCTGCTCAAACGACAGAGTGCGACCGTCTAAGTCAGGCATAAACCCTTGAATATCGGTACCAATGCCGCGCTTAAAATTCTTAAAACAGCGCTCAGTGCGATCTAAGGCGCGATCGCGCACCGGCTGACCCACCACTACTTGATCAAGCTGGGCATTTTCCACATAGAGCAAGCTTGGGACTACCGCCGGACCCAAGCCGCGCTGCGAAACATCTAAAGTGAGCACCTCGGCGGACTGAGTCGCCGCATTCCATCTTGAAAGCACCGTATTGCTGGTGCCAAAGTCAATCGCTAATACCATCAGACCGAACCTGCGATCGCCAGACCCAATGCGCCCCCAGCAAACATCCCCAAAAAGCAAAAGCTCAGGATAATCGAACTGCTGCGGCCACGCCCCATCTCCAACAGCAGGCGGTCGCCCAAATAAGCAATCAAAAAGCTGCACACCGCCGTCAGCAGCAAAACCCCCAAATTAATGGCAAACAGCGCCAGACCCGTTTGAGCAAATTGAATACTATCAATATCTGCCGTGCCTCCAAAGCCAACAGCAATGGCCAGCGCCACCACCGACAGCGCCGTTCCTAAACAGGTCACCGCCCGCGACAGCAGGATTTGAAAACCTTGAAAAGCTGACAGCGCCTTGGGTCCCGCCAAAACCGTTGATTGAATTAACGTTCCAGCAAAGGCTAGCGGCCAAACCCAAAAAGGAGGAGAAAATACAGACAATAGCAGTCCTACCACCCCATGCAGGACAAGCGCCAGCGTCAACCAAGGCCAGGGAATTCCCGTCACCGGGCGAGCCTTACCAACTCGTCTCGACGCTGTGAATCTTTGATTGCGGCTGTTCATATCGATAAAACGTGGAACGATTGGCAACGCTGGTATTGATACTACCGCTTTGCGCCCATAGTTGAGCCAGCCGATACTTCGGGGCGAGTACCAAACTGTTAATCCGATAGACCAAACTCCCTGACGGCTGGCACAAAGTTACGATTCTCATGACTGGGGCGACTGAGCTTGATCAAGGCAAATCGCTGAGCCGGGTGTAGCCGCTGCCAGGCATCATCACTGATGGTCAGGCTGTGAGCCGCTGCCTGCTGTTCTACCTGAGGAGGTACAGCCAGATCCAGCCAGGGTAGACGTTCGGGAATATCCAGCTCCTTGGCAGGCTGCCCCGTGTAGTGAGTGACCAGAGTTTGCAAATACTGCCGGTAGGCTGCGCTAGCTACAGGTGTATCACAGGGCATCGTCACCAGCGTCTGACGCTCAGTCTGAGTAAACTGATTCCAATGATTAAGCTTGAGCTTAACGCCGCAGGTATCTAACTTCAGTCGTACCAGCATCGGAATACAGCGTAGCGAGCCAATAAACTCCTGCTCAAACTGAAATCCTCCCTGTAACTCTTCAGACTCCATATCCGTTTCCCTATTTACTGACGGCTTCTCTAACCGGGCACTTGCCCAGACCCAGCATAGGCCCGAAAATAGCTGCGTCTTATATCAAAATATTGAAATTTGTAACACATCTACGGTCCTGGTAGATCCCTATAGAGCCTCTGCTTGACTGCGTTAGAAAGTTGCGCGACACTAAAGCATACGACTAGGGTAAGCACTCCTAAATTCAATACTCCGTATTAACTTTATCTATGGAGTATTAACTATCTTTTAGTTATGGTTTGTTTACGATGTTGCTCCTAGTGTGGTGATCGACCTGCGAGGCGAATCCTTTTGGAAACACTGGAATTTGTTATCTATCCTGATGGCCGAGTCAAAGAGCTGGTGACGGGTATTGTTGGTCGCTCTTGTGCTGAGGTAACTGCTGCAGTTGAAGCTCAGTTAGGCCAGGTTTTGTCACAGGAGAAAACGTCTGAGTTTTATGCCCAAGAGAATCACCTAACGTCTGATCAGACGGATTCTCAGGCTAATTACAGCAGCTGGTAGACCTTTGAGTCTGTCACTGCCCTGGCCCAACGGCCTATTGTCAACGTCCACACAACACATGCTTTAAGATGTCGCATTTTAGCCAGATCAAAACCAAAATTCGTAATTTGCCCGCTCTTCAAGCGGCACTAACCGACTTAGGTACCGACTGGAAAGCAGGTCCACAGACGGTTCGTGGCTACCAGGGAAAAACCGAGACCGCTGAGGTTGTCATCGAGCAGGATAACGGCTATGACCTTGGCTTTAAGCGTAATGCCGACACTGGCGACTACGAGTTGGTTGCTGACATTCAGTACTGGCAGCAAGATCTGTCCGTAGACGGCTTTATCAACATAATTACTCAGCGCTACGCCTATCACACCGTTGTCAACGAAACCTCACGACAGGGGTTTCAAGTAGCGGAACAAACCAATGCTAAAGACGGTTCTATTCGTCTGGTCCTACAGCGGTGGGCCGATAGCTAAGATTTTTGGAAACCGATAAGCGGGGCGGCTTTGGAGCATAGCGCTTCGGGTCGCCCTGTTTGCGTATGGCCAACACCCAAGATTCGCAACGCTTCCTAGAAAATTGGAGAATTGCCAATGACTTTGCCAATCGATCCGTCTAGCCAGCGCTCTGGTTTGGAACCTGAACTAGGGGGAGCGCTGCGGGATGCCGAAAATCGTACAGGGCTAGAGCCAGAATTGGGAGGAGAATTTCGGCAAAAGGGCGTCTATGTAGACGAAATTACCTGCATTGGTTGTAAAAACTGTGCCCACGTAGCCCGCGACACGTTTTATATAGAACCGGTTCACGGTCGGGCACGGGTCGTGCGCCAGGACGGCGACCAGGAAGAGCTGATTCAAGAAGCGATTGATACATGCCCAGTTAACTGTATTCACTGGGTGGACTATACAGAGCTGAAATCGCTAGAAGAAGAACGCCGTCATCAGGTGATTCCGGTAGCAGGATTTCCCATCAACCAAGGACTGACTCGTCGTAAAAGTCGGGCTCAGAAGAGAAAAGAAGCTATGCAAAAGCAGTCAGAGTAGTTCTCTAACGGTGGGCTGCTCGTTACCGGTATAAATGAGCTCTATTTGTAAGCTGCGTCCGGGGGCAGCTATTTGATCGGGCAGCTCCAGTGCAGGCGCGTTGTCAATGGGCTCCACCGCTGTAATGGTGCCGTTGGGGGCTAGCTGCAGGTGATATACCAGGGGATAGGAGACTTCTGTTGGCTGATAGGGGGCTAGCTGAGTTGCGATCGCGGCCAACATCTCACTGCTATCGGTTTCAGGCTGTCCAACCCGGGCCGCTGTCTCAAATTTCTCTGCTTCAGCACTATCCGCTGTACTCATATCGGTTTCTGCTAGCTCAGCCGCTTCAGGCGCAGAGGCTGCCGGTGCTGGAGGTGCCTCAGATAGACGTGTATTTTCTATCGGGGCCTCATCGCTAGGAGCGATATCTTGCGCGGTCGGAGCTTCAGTCGGGGCTTCAGATCGAGGAGCCGATGCGCCAGGCTCGGTTAAATCAGCTGATGGCGGCACTGAGCGAGCAGTCTCTGGTGCTGGGCTAGAAGCTTCTGGTGTTGGACTAGAAGGTGATAGCTGAGACTCTGAACGGGTTTCTGGCCGGATGTCTGGAGCAGCGCCTTCTCCAGAAACCTCAGGGACGGGAGCAGACGGTTGTGCCGAGGGTGCAGCGTCTCTATCTTCGGTCAGTATCTCTTGCTCAACCTCAGGGGCAGCCACGTCGTCCTCAAAAACAGCACTAGGGGCCTGGGAGGTTTCTACCTGATTAAATGCTTCGGGCCGATACTGCAGGTAGACCGTTGTTACCCCCACAGCTACCAGGAGCGATGCCACTGCCGAGCCTGTCCACCAGCGGCGACGGCGGCGAGCAGGTGCAGTCGGTAAAGTAATATGGCGCTGACCATAGCTGTTTAGCACTTCTGCCAGGTCAAACAGCTGTAGGGTGCTCAGTTCTACAGCCTGGTCTAAAAGCTTAAGCCGATGGGTCTGCGGCCACGCCTGCAGACTCAGATGACGCTGTACGTAAGACTCGATGGTATCGCCTATGGTCACTAGCTGTAGCTGATCGCCCGTAGCCAGACGCTGCTGTTCTAACCACAGACTAAAGCGCAGCTGACGCACGACAGGCCGATCGCTCCACTGAGACAGCGCCGAACGATGCGCCGTTACCTCTAGGATATAGTCACCAGACTGATAACGCTGGGTATCGATGGGTAAAACCGAGGACATCTGGTTATCGGGTCAGATGGGCTGCATCTGAACAGACTAAGCGCTACGGTTATAGCTTACTAGCACTCACCCATAGCGGCTAGGGCAGTTACCATTAAAGAAACGAGCAGCGGTATTGAGCCCTGATGATTCATGGTTTCTGTTATTCGTATACAGCGATTTATTCTCAACAATCAAGAGGCCAGTTCCTTGCAAAGACAAAGCTATCTAGCAGGCATCTATGCGACAAAAAGAGAATATTCTGACCTGTTTAGAACATCAGGGGAACTATATTTGCATCGCCCTAAAGAACTACCCTGTATTAGAGGATAGTCGACTTTCGTACACTATTTTTTTAGGGGTAGGAGAGGGGTAAATATTGATTAAGGAAAGTCGAGGATTGCCTTTGGACAGAGGCAATCTTAGCTTGTAAGTGCAATTACACCCTCAAGGAAGAGTATCACCGCATAGATAGGGAAAAACCTTTATATTTGCAAGATCCAGCTGTTAAATCTTGTATTAGAGACAATTTCAATAGGTTCTTACATCATCTACAGCATTTCGAAAAGATGATTCAAGCTGGAGCTTTGGATCAAGAACAACTTAAAAGCTACCTATATCCTTGGTTTGAGACAATCAAAGAAATAGGCACTTCTGTCCCCGTAAAATGTCCAGCTACAAAACAGCAGTACACACCGCACACAGTATTGTTGGAGTATATCGGTCTATTGGACACGGTCACAGATGACCAGCTCTCAATTGTACAAAGGGATGTCAGAGCTTTGGTCACACGCTATAGAAGCTTGAGTTCGTTCTTGGGCAATCGGTCTAAGCCTCAAGCAGCCAGTGTATCCGGGCCATGCTCATCCCCTGAAGAAGCCTAGGTAGCGCTGAGAGTAACCTCAAAATTATCGTAGAATGTTCCTTTCCTGAATGGGAGAGTATTGTATGCTTTCCTGAGATTCTTACCCCTAGCTATCCTTTGTATCGTAGGGAGGAATAATCACTCGATAGTTAGCATCGTAAACGTCGTCTGATTCGTCTGGGACTGGTTCACCGGGCTCGTTGTCAGCCGGAGGGGTGTCAGCTGATTCGTTACCATAGAGCCAGCCTTCTTCATAGGTGCGAGGGCGCTCGCTTTGTCGATCTGTTTCTTCTCTATAAATCTCTCTGGGTGCTTCGTAGGACGGTCTTCTCGATTCAGCCACGTAATCACCATCGTCCCAGCCTGACTCAATATCTCGCATCGTGTCTTCGGCGGTAGAGGCCCTAGACGGCTCGTTTGCCCTGGCGCTAGTTTGCTGCTGTCCCCAGTCTTCCCACTGTTCCGGGGCTCTAAAGCTTTCCCAATCGCTGTCGTAGGGGCTCCGGGCGCTGTCTCCAGCCTGAAATCGGTCAGAGGTGCTGCCACCAGTAGAGTCTACCCCCCTGGTTGGTTTGGGTTCAGGAATCGGGTCGCTCAGACGCTTGCCCATAGGACGATAGGCACGCCGCTGTGGAACCAGCTGATAGATTAGCAGCGTGCAGAGAACACCAATTGCGATCGCACCTAGCAGCCACAGCGATAGCGGCAGCGCTACCAGCGGTCGCCCCAGCACCACCAGCGGCAACACCGGGCTCAGATTCTGCAGCACCAGGACCACCAGCGCGACTACGGCCACCAGAAATGTAATGAGCTGAACCATCATCGCTAGTTTCCCCTATCATCACGGGCGAACCCAGGCCCGCCCAGTCGTTCTACGATTCGCCTTCGAGACCGTGCCCCTGCCAGCGATTTAACGCTACGCAGTCAATATCAACCTGATCTAAGGCCCGAGCCACAACAAAATCAACCAAATCGTTAATTGTTTGCGGCTGATGGTACCAGGCTGGAATCGCTGGCACAATTCTAGCGCCCGCTTCGGCCAGGGTCGTTAAATTACGTAGATGAATTAAGCTAAGGGGTGTTTCTCGCGGTACTAGTACCAGGGGTTTACCCTCTTTGAGCTGGACATCGGCGGCTCGCTCTAATAGGTCGGAGCTGAGGCCGGCAGCCAGCTTGCCCACCGTACTCATACTACAGGGCATAATTACCATCCCTAAGGTCTTAAACGAACCACTGGCAATGGTCGCACCCACATTGCTCCAGGCATGACAGCGTAAGACACCCGCGTCTGGGACACCGGCCTGGTCGCGCCAAAATAGGGTTTGCTGCTGCAGGTCACCGGGCAGTCGGATATTTTCTTCTGCTTGCCACACCATGTACACCGCTTTTGAAGCTACTAGATCCACCGAGTAGCCAGCGCTGAGCAAATGTTTGATCGCTCGAACGGCATAGATGAGCCCTGAGGCCCCGGTGATACCCAGTACTAGAGACCGATCGACTATTTTAGATGCGGACGGCTGGACAGCCTGAGAAGAACTATTCTTCCCCATCGTCAAACATGTCGTCATCCCGACCGTTGGGCTCATTGTCGTTGAGACCCTCGTCGTCATCGTCGTCTAGGGCTTCACTGCCGCCACCGACGGCCACCAGGTCAATCTGCTGACGATAGTAGTCCACGCTTTTAACCTGGACCTCAACCCGGTCACCCAAGCGATACTGCTGGCGATTCTTGCGCCCCATGAGCTTTTGCTGGCGAGAGCGATACTCGTACCAGTCGTCTTTTAGCGAACTCACATGGACTAGACCTTCTACCAGCAGCTCTTCAAGCTCTACAAAGAAGCCGTAAGACTGAACACCGGTAATCAGTCCGTGGAAGACTTCGCCCGTGTGAGCCTGCATAAAGGCTGCTTTTTTAAGCCCTTCCAAATCGGATTCTGCTTCTTGGGCCAGCCGTTCTCGCTCTGTGAGATGGGTGGTAATGTGACCAAAGCTTTCTTCAAATTCATTGTGAATGTCGGGCGGTAGCACACTCCAGCTAACGTCGCCATGGCTGCTGCTGCTGCGGAGATCGACGCGGTCTTTGGACCGGGTAGTTTTGCGATCGCGACCATCGCTAAAGACCGCGTGGAGCACCCGATGTACGAGCAAGTCGGGGTAGCGTCGTACCGGAGAGGCAAAGTGAGTATAGCCGTCTTCTAGGGCCAGACCAAAGTGACCGTCCGGATGGCTACCGTAGGACGCGGGTTTTAAGGTAGATAGCAGCAGATACGTCAGAACTTTTTCTGCTTTTGACTGACTAAACTGCTGAACAAAGCCCAGATAGTCTTTGGGTGATACCGTATCTTCACTTTCTAGCTGCAGGTTAAGACCCATGTTGTTGGCCAGCTTGATCAGCTCTTGCACATCGCCGGGGTCCGGTGTGCCATGGAGACGATAAATGGTTGGTACCCCTAGCTCACGTAGATGCTTAGCCACTAGCTGATTGGCCAACAGCATGCATTCAGTGACAATGCGCCGCGCTGGCAGCAGGTCTGAGACCACCATCACACCAAGACCGCCCTCGTCGTCATGTTGAAATTTAGGAGAGAGATAGTGGGACAGCTCTTCCCCCGCTTCTTCTGGGAAGACATGATCCGGCAGATTTAGATCAAAGGAGCCACGCTGATTGCGCTGTTGTTGCAACAGTTCACTGACTTCAAACAGCTGGTCAACCAGTTCAAAGCTTTCTTCGAACTGCTCCAAGTCTTCTCTTTTAAAAGAGAGTGAATCGAGGGCATCCTCGTCATCTCGCATCAAGATGGCCTGGGCCTGGTAGTAGTTAAGCTGCGTATCATTGCAGATGACCGACGGCTGCACCTCATAGGCCAACACTTCACCTTCTGCAGAGAGAATGACCATAACAGAAATTGTCAGCCGCTCTTTGTCGGCTAGCAGCGCACACAAGGACGTGGATAAGGGCGGCGGCAGCAGCGGCACTGGGGAGTCAGCCAGGTACACCGATGTTCCCCGTCGATAGGCCTCCTGGTCTATGGGACTGTTGGAAGGCACATAGTATGAAACATCGGCGATATGAATCCCTAAAAGCCAGTTATCATCATCTAGACGCTCTAGGGTAAGCGCATCGTCGATCACCTGAGCGCCTTCAGCATCAATACTGATAGTCGGCTGGTCGCGCAGGTCAATCCGCTTTTTGATATCGGCCTTGCGGACACGGTTGGGCAGCGCTTTGGCGGCCATCATCACCTCTTCTGGAAAAGCGCGAGGCAGATCGTGTTTGCAGTAGACAATATCGATATCAGCGGCGGCTTCAGCATCACTGCCCAAAATCTGGGCAACTCTTCCCTGGGGTAGATGCTGACCGATAGGGTAGCGTAAAATTTCTACGTGGACTAGATGATCGATGGCGGCCTGTAAATCTTCCTGACTCAGCTCATCGTCGTCTTTGTTTTTAAGGTCCAGCTGAAACAACAGCCGGTCGTCTAGGGGAACGGCCTGTAGACTGTTGTCTTCTTCGGCTTCTTTAATTCGAGCTAAGACTGAAGAGTTGGCCCGCTCTAAAATCAGCTGAACTTCGCCCTCGGGACTGCGGCGGCGGTTGCCTTCTTTAGTGACTCTGACCAATACTCGGTCTCCGTTCCAGGCATGATTCAGATGAGCTTCTCTAACGTAAATGTCGTCTGCTTCTTCTTCGTCTTGAATGGCAAAGCAAAACCCTTTACTTGAGCAGCGGAGCTTACCTTCAATCACACTGTCTTCATGAATGCGGCGATATTTACCCCGTTCTTTTTCGAGTACACCAATGCGCTCGAGGGCATCTAGGGCAATACCCAGGTCGTCAACCTGACGCTCATCGGTACAGTTAAGCTTTTTTTCTAATGTCTTGGTCGTAACAAGCTTGTCGTTGGAAAAGCTGGCCAGCAGGGAAGCAATTGAAAAATTCATGTAGCGATGAATCCTACGCGTTAGTGAAACAATGCCACTGGTTTCTTGGCCAGAGACTGGGCACAGAATGCATGCTTCCTAAGAAACCTAAAAGAGCTACATCCCTAGCAAACCCAAAAGCCAATGACAAACGTTACTCCACTGCATGGACCGCTAATCACAACTGCCATACTCTTTAGCAACCCGTAACTCACAAGGTACGAGGGCACCCCCCCAAGACGCATCCTTTGAAAAGTTACTTCAAACTACCGCTGCACAGTATGACTCGCCGCTATACACTGCCCTTAGCTGAGTACGCTCAAGAAAATTAGCATATGAACGGTATAAGTTTTCCTTAAAGTTGCCGCTATGTCAAATAGCTTTCAAATAATTTATATTAACGACATCGCTGGTTGAGGCTAGCTTTCTATCGGCGCTCACCAGTGACGACAAATACAACACGGCGGCCAATGTTAGTCGCATGGTCGGCGATCCGCTCTAGGTAGCGGATGACAAGCACTAGCAGCACCGTGGGTTCAACGCTACCTGGCATCGGAGACTGCACAAAGAGGTCATAGAGACGCTCATAGTCGTCATCGACAACATCATCTTTTTCTTTGATTTCGTTGCCAGCATCGACGTCCAGCTCAGACAGGGATAGTAAGCTCAGGGCCACCATCGAGCGACATCGGTCTAACATCACCTGTACTTGATCCATGGCGCCATGGACAGGATAGGGAAACAGCTTGAGGGACACTTCACCAATATCCTTAGCGTAGTCACCAATGCGCTCTAGATCGCGAATCATCTGCGTCAGCGCGTTGACGAGTCGTAAATCCTGAGTGACGGGAGCCTCGAGGGTAATCAGGTTGATGCAGTCTACTTCGATTTGCCGGTAAAGCTGATCTACTTGTTTGTCGTGCTTTTTTAGACGCTTGGCAGCGTCAATGTTGCGATCGCACAGAGCTTCTCTGGCTAACAGACAAGATGTCTCAACCAGGGCCCCCATTCGCAGCACGTCCCGCTGAATTCTAGTCATCTTCAGGTCTAGAGCCGAGCGAAACGTCGACCCAATACCCAAGGCCGATTGGCTGCCGTTTAACATAGCCGAACGGCTGCTGTCACTATTATGGGGATCTGGGTTCATTGAGCAAAAAATACGCCTGGTGCAGGCAGTTAGTAAGAACTAGTTCTTCAAATTAGACACATGCGCAGATAATAGAAATACCGCACTATTTGTAACGTTTGGTGTTGTTGACACTACATAATAATTCAGATTCTCAAGTTTCTTGATTTTCTTTGAGAAACGTCAAACCCCATAGACCTAGCCAGAGTCGAATCCTACTGGGGACAGACCGATTTCTCTGTACTGCTGGTGTTAAAGTCTGTAACAGATTATCTCCAAAGCGTCGGATTGAGTCAGTTTTAGTAAACAATTCTCTAAGAGCATATGTAGTTAATATTTAGTAAGGAAACTGGCACACCATGGCTTTATCCGACACTCAGATTATCATTGCCCTGTTAATTGCCTTAGTTCCAGGTGTTTTGGCTCTTCGTCTTGGTACCGAACTCTACAAGTAGACCTCGGCCAGCAGGTTTAGATGCACAAGCCGACGCATTTCTAGCCGATCCATCATTTTGAGCAATGGTTATAGCAGTCTCGGGCGCAGCAGCCTGAGGCTCTTTTTTTTGCTAACTGATGGGAGCCGCTGATCGAGCGGACATGCTGTCGTTTTTTAGACTCAACCCATGAAATTGTGGTGCAAATCGAACAATAGGCCCCATAATGTGGTCAAGCTATTAAACCACCTAACCCGAATAAGGATTTACATTAATGACTCGCCGTACAACGCCGTTGGTTGCCAGGGGAAAAGCTCGCCAATCGTTGGTTTTAGAGTCTACGGTAAAGCTGACTGTCAACGTACTCCTGGCGGTGGTCGCCACATCCACCATTGCCAGACTGCTGCCCTACTATCATCAGCAAAAATTAGAACTAGACCAGCTTAATCAGTCTATTCTCTCTTTGGAGAAGGAACGTGATGGTGTCTGGCAAGACTTTAGTCACAACTTTGACCCAGAGCAGTCGGGACGAATTATGGGTGAACAAAGCGGTCAAGACAACCCGGCTCGCCATCCCATTGTGCTGATTGATCCCCTGCAAAATTCTCAGCCGTAATCTCTCTTTTAGTCAAAGATATGAGTCATTAAGGGTAGCCCCAATCGCTTAATTAGGCATGCTCCCCGGCAATCTAGGGAATAACACACTACAATCTATTGGCAGTCAATGACAGTCAGTGGGCAGGGATCCGTGGTTGCCAACGTTAATCCATCCTCTCAATCATCCGTATCGAGTACAGCCGTCGATCAAAAATTAGCCGCGTTTCAATTTGATAGCGTGGATGCGGCTTTGGTAGATTTGGCCGCTGGTAAGGCCATTGTTGTTGTGGATGATGAGAACCGCGAAAATGAGGGCGATGTAGTCTGTGCGGCTCAGTTTGCTACCCCCGACATGATCAACTTTATGGCCGTTGAAGCTCGAGGTCTGATCTGTCTGGCCATGACCGGGGAGCGTTTAGATGAGCTAGGGCTGCCTCTGATGGTCAGCGGCAGCGGCTTTGAGGATGAAAATGAGCAAACGGCCTTTACGGTCAGCGTTGACGCGAGTCTGAGCTGGGGGGTAACCACAGGCATTTCAGCCGAGGACCGGGCCCGGACGATTCAAGTAGCGATCAATCCTGAAGCTAAGCCGCAAGATCTCAGACGACCAGGTCATATTTTTCCGTTGCGGGCCAAAGAAGGGGGAGTGCTTAAGCGCGCCGGTCATACCGAAGCGGGCGTAGATCTTTCAAAGCTGGCGAGGCTTTACCCAGCCAGTGTTATCTGTGAAATCCAAAATGCTGACGGGTCCATGGCGCGGCTGCCAGAGCTGATTGACTATGCCCAGACCCACAGTCTTAAGCTGATTAACATCGCGGATTTGATTAGCTATCGTCTCCGTCATGAACGGCTAGTGAAACGAGAAGCGGTGGCGGCTTTGCCCACCCAGTTTGGTCAGTTTCAAATTTATGCCTACCGCAATCTGTTAGACAATTCGGAACATGTAGCTATCGTTAAAGGCGATCCGGCCACATTTGACGCCCAGCCTGTGATCGTCCGGGTGCATTCAGAATGTTTGACCGGTGATGCCCTCGGCTCGCTACGCTGCGACTGTCGTTTACAGCTGCAAACCGCCCTAAAGATGATTGAAAACGCGGAGGCGGGTGTTGTGGTCTATCTGCGTCAGGAAGGGCGCGGCATTGGCCTAGTGAATAAGCTTAAAGCCTATTCGCTACAGGATATGGGCTTTGATACGGTTGAAGCCAATGAAAAGCTGGGTCTACCAGCCGACCAGCGCAACTATGGCATCGGCGCTCAGATTCTCAACGATCTAGGGGTGCATCAATTTAAGCTTGTCACTAACAACCCTCGTAAAATTGCAGGTTTGAAGGGATACGGTCTAGAGATGGTTGACCGGATGCCGCTGCTGATTGAGGCAAATACCTACAACTCGGACTATCTGTCGACTAAGGCGCAAAAGCTAGGCCATTTGTTACTGCAGTCTTATTTAGGCACCTTGGCCCTGCTGTGGGCCGCACCGCTCCCGTCCGCCCAGCGCTATGAAAAAGTCAATCATTTGCGTCAGCTGGCCCACGACGCGGGGCTGCTGCTACAAGAAGAAGCTCGTTCGATTGCGGTGTCGCTGTTTAGCCCCCAGGCGCTGATTGTTAACCTAGGGGTGGCAGAGCCTGTGGCCAGCGACTGGTACCAGCAGCCTGATAATCAGTATCGCCGCGCGATCGCAACGTTGCTAGAAAAGCTCATCCAATGGTCTGACCTGGTAGAGCTAGACCTGCTTATTGCTAAAGGCAGCGATCCCTTCACCACACTACAGGTAGGACTAGACCGCCAAATCTTTAGCTGGCAGTCCCCCACCGTGATTGAAGAGGATCTCAGTACCCAGCGGATCTACAGCTTTTCACGTCACGCTATTAACGATTAAACCCACTACGGCTGACGACCGATCTGCGGGACGGGCTCCACCGGAGAACTCACCGTGGAGAGTCCGCTCCGTCGTTTGGTAGCGGCAACTTCTATAGCCAGGGCAGACACAGCTTCAGTAAACTGGGGATCTTGAGCCGTTCCCATCAGGTCCGGGTCGTTTAGCAAGGCGCTACGCTGGTCGGATGAGAGATCCACCTGAATATCAGGAGTGATGCCCCGACGGCTGATATCCGTACCGTTGGGAGTGTAGTAATGGGCCACGGTAACAGCGATCCCAGATCCGTCTGACAGGCCGTGCAGCGACTGTACTAAAGCCTTACCAAAGGTGGTACTGCCGACAACGATGGCGCGGTCGTTGTCACCTAGAGCCCCAGTCACAATTTCGCTAGAGCTAGCGGATTCCCCATTGACCAAAACAGCCATAGGCAGCTCGGTTAGATGGGTGCGATTGGCTGAAATTTTTTCGCTGTCGCCGCTGCGATTGACCGTGCGAACAATCGGTCCGCGCCGCAGCCACATGCGAGAAATATCGATACTAGCCTGGAGCAGACCGCCGGGATTATTCCGCAGGTCTAACACAAATGCCTCAGCCCCCTGAGCGCTGAGGTCGGCGATGGCCAGCTCCATTTGTTCAGCCGCATGGGCGCTAAATTCGTCTAAACGGATATAGCCCACAGCGATGCCACCCTGGGACTCTAGCTTGGCGTTGACCGTTTTAACCTCTAAGCGAGCCCGTGAGAGCACGATGGTCTCAGGTTTATCATCGCGTTCAATGGTGAGGGTCACCTGGGTATCGATTTCGCCACGCAGCAGCTGGGAGGTACGCTCCGCGCTGAGAAATTCGGTGGAGAGTCCATCCACGAGTAAGATGCGATCCCCGATAACAATCCCGGCAGCATCAGCAGGCGATCCCGAAATCACATCGCTGACGATAACCGTGCCAGCAGCGCGATCCCGGCTCAGACGAATGCCAATACCGGAGACTTCTCCCGCCGTCTGATCGGTCAGGTTGGCATACTGATCGGGGCTTAAGAAACGAGTGTAGGGATCGTCTAAACGACGTAGGGCGCGACGCAGTTCGCTATAGGCCGCCTGACGAGATGTATAGTTTTGACCCAGCAGATTTTGACGAACTTCAACCCAATCGGTGCGATTAAAGGAATCATCCACATATTCGCGATAAACAATCTGCCAGGCTTCATCCAGAATCGCTTTAGGGCCGTCGGTTAATGCTGCTTTAGCCGAGGATGAGGTTAAAAGTATAGGAGCTAGGATAACCGTTGAGATCGCACCAGTCGATCGAAGTAACTCTAGAGTGGTTTTCATTGAAACGGTTTTGGCAGGAATTAGCAGGGTACGAGACAGCAATAATCTATGGAGCGAGGGAGTAGAGTTACCCAGAGTAAAAATAGCAAAGTAAGTATAGAGTTCTAAGTCCAGACAGCTGTCAGTCAGGTATCGATTTTGGCATACCCGTATTAGCTAACACACCGTTTAGAATTAGACTTCCGTAGAGCTAGAATCTTCAGCATAAATACTGGCCTTAAATCTAGCGTACGAAACAGAACGTTTGCGTAAAATCTTGGGATCTTTATCCAAACCTTACTTTCATTATGGGTACAATCTGGCCGTATGTTGAATAATCTCTAGCAAAGATTCACGTAAATCAGCCAAATATAGTAAACACTACGCCTCGAAGATTGCATAGTCCGCTTTTAGGATATTATTCTGGCCGCATAATTACAGGAGTATATCCACGGAGACACTGTTTAAAAGAGACCTCTATGCCCATCAGCCGGTCGTTAAAGCGCTATGGAAGGTATGCCGGTCTCAGCATACTACTGGCTGTAGCGATTGTTACGTTAGTACTGGGGGGACGTCTCTGGCAATCGAGTCGGCTGCCCACCGATGCCTATGTCGTTTTGGGAGGCAGCATCCGTCGAGAAATGCAGATGGCGCAGCGGGCAGGCGGGTTCTCTCAGCCCCAGCCGATTTTAGTCTCTGCAGGGTCTGCCGATCCCTGTATTCGACTGCTGTTTGAGCAGGCCGGCGCGTCCCTTGAGCAAGTTTGGCTAGAGCACTGTGCTGAGTCTACGTTTGGTAATTTTGTCTATTCGGTGCCACTGGTGGAACGCTGGGGAGCCCGCCATGTGACGTTGGTTACCTCCGGCAGTCATACCCGCCGGGCGGTAGTTATGGCTCGCATTCTTTTTGGCGCTCAGGGGATCTGGATTGAACCCTGGATAGTAGATGAGGTGGGGATTCCTGGCAATCAAGAAACAGTGGTTAAAACCACTTTGGATATTGGTCGCAGTCTAGCGTGGGCGCTGGTGGCTCAGGTGTATAAGCCTGCGTGCGATCGCGTTGTTACTTTGGCATCGGTAGACCTTGAGCAGTGGCGTCAGACCGGGTTTAAGTGCGAGCATCAGGCCGGGATCGAAGGCAGCTAAGAATGATCCCAAAACTGTGGAGACGTTCCATGGAATGTCTCCACAGTTCAATTTCCTAGTATTTACTCTACAGATATGGCCTGTACCACACCTGAATATAGATAGTAGTCTTTGATCTTGATCCCAAAGCGACGAACAGGAACGGTGGTCAGCCGCTGCCAGCCAGGTTCTAGCTGCAGCGGTCCCTGCGATTCTCCAGCATAGATAAAGGGGTGCCAGTCGTCCGCTAGCACCAGGGCCGAGCGCCCCAACAGCTGCCGTGAGTCAGCCCACACATCAAACTGGTCAATGCGCTCCGAAACTGCCAGAACGCGAGTGTCATCAAGGGCATAGGCCAGGGCCGACGCCGAACGATAGTCGGTAGTTAACAGCAAATCATGCTGAGATGCGTAGTCATCCATCACCGCCGTCACCTGAGACCAGCCAAAGGACATACGTCCGTCGGGATCGCCGTCGGGTCCAAACAGGGCGGCGATGGGGAATAAACAGTAGTTGATGACCAAACACCAGGCCACGACGGCCCCCAGGATTTGTATGCCACTGAGCCAGCCAGCGTGACGCAGACTATCGGCTTTCAGGTCTAGAAAATATAGCGGCAGCAGCGGCAGCAGCAGCAGATAGGCCAAAATATTCCAGTAATAAAGGGCAGTGGAAAACAGCCCTACCAACGACAGCATCCCGGTAGATGTGAGAAAAAGTCCCACGGCCATCGGGCGATATGTGGGCGAATCTAGCTCGACCTTCGCAGTGGCCGCCCGGCCTAGAACCCATACCAGCGGCGGTGACAAAATCAGCGCTGCCGTCAGCCAGAAAAAAAATACCGCATCTGGTCGTAGGGTGGGACCGCCACCGCTGTCAACGCTGCGAGTTAGATAGTACTGAAACGATAGCCAGTCATTGTGTAGATTCCAAATCAGAATTGGGAGAAAAAATAGAGCTGCGATCGCACCTGCCCCATACAGCCGCTTGTCCCATAAAAGCCTTCGTAGCCTCGGCTGCGAAACAATCACCCCCAGCACCGCTAGCCCCACAAATACCGCCGTATACTTACACAGCCCGGCTAACCCCAAAGCAGCGGCCCCACCATAGAGATAGCGGCTAGCACCCCGGCCATACCAAACGCCGTCTAAAAACCGAATAAACCAGTAGGCCGACAGCAGAGAAAAGGTTATCAGCCACTGATCGTGCCAGGCCAAGGTCAAAAACAAAAAATAGAGCGGACTACTCCAACAGCATAGAAAAATAACGCTCCAGGTCCACTGCACCTGTAAACCATAGAGATAGCGAGCAATCTGATAGTAAACCGAAAAAAACAGTCCGTTACTAATAAGCGTCGGCAGCCTTAGCACAAAGGCCCCATGCCCCAGAAGAGAAAACATCCCCTGTACCCAGGCATGAAACGGTGGATGATCATAGTAGGACCAGTCTAGATGCTGTCCCCACAGCCAGTAGTACGCCTCATCTGGATTAGGAAATGCTGTCAGCCAATAAACTAGATGCGCCAGCCCAATTAGCCACAGCCAGGGAGATCTTAATAGCCGAGGCCCCACAGAATCAGCCGGAGACCTACTCGCCACCTTCATCGGTTGACTCTAGGTCAATACCCCACTCCCGCAGCGCCTCATCGCCATCATCAGTTAGCTCCTCAGACTCAAACTGAGGGGGACTGACCAACGTCGCCCGCTGCTCCGGATCGCTCCAAAGCGTGGGAGTGTAAACAATCACCGGTAGACCTGCCCCATCTAGACCACGAATAATTCGCTCCGGTGTTTGAGGAAAGGTAATAAACAGCGGATAGGGCCGCTCAGACCCCTCATTGAGCAGGTGCTCGTGCTGCATCGGCATCAGCCACTCGTAGTTTTCTGATAGCAGGATCTGAGTTCGTCGCCACCGAGACAGCAGCTCTGAAAAGTCTTCACCAGGACGGTGGATAAATAGAACCACATCCACCCCTGTTTTTATTTTCCACTCAGGGTCACACATCAGCATGACTGAATCACAGGGCAGAGAAACCACCTCTCGCCGGGTGCCTATCGGGCCTATGGACCCAGTAATCTCACGACGTACCCGAATGTTGGGCAGCGGTATCGTGACAATACTGTCCTGGGGACGACGCATACTGGGCAGCATTTCCAAATAGGGTCGATGCTGTTTAAGGAGAGCTAGAGCCCCCCGATAGTCGCTACAGCCTGCCAACAGATTTTCATAGTCGCTCTGGTGAGTCGCCATGGTTCAGAGTATCGCTTCATTCGTCTATCTTAGCTTTCCCTCTTACTTCGATGTCTGAATAGCCTGAATAGCCTGCAATCAGAAGGGTAAAGGGTGCCGAGACAGAGATCAGCCTCCTGAGCCGAGCCCCCCTACAGCAGTTCTGTCGATCTCTCAGCTAGGGCTGAGCGCTCCCCCCGAGTCAAAATCACATGACCGGCTAAGGATTCATGTTTAAAGCGCTCTACAACATAGGCCAGACCGTTACTCGCCGCGTCCACATAGGGGTTATCAATTTGAGCCGGGTCCCCCGTTAGAACAATTTTGGTTCCCTCTCCAGCGCGGGTCAAAATAGTCTTAACTTCATGGGGGGTTAGATTTTGCGCCTCATCGACCACCAAAAACTGTTTAGGCAGCGTGCGTCCTCGAATATATGTGAGGGCTTCGATCTGCAGTAGCCCCATCTCCATCAGCTCTTCGTGCCCCCGACGCCAGTGGGCAGGTTTTCCCGTCGGGTCTTCGGTACCAAAAATCAGATCAAAGTTATCGTACAGGGGCTGCATCCAGGGAGTAAGCTTCTCGTTAATGTCTCCAGGTAAATAGCCAATATCTCGTCCCATGGGGACCACCGGACGAGATATCAACAATCGGCTGTAGACCCGGTCTTCAGAGACTTTTTGGACACCGGCTGCGATCGCAAGTAAGGTCTTACCGGTCCCGGCTTTGCCCACCAGCGTCACCAAGGGAATATTGTCATTGAGCAATAAATTAAGGGCAAATTTCTGTTCTCGATTCCGTGGGTGTACCTGGGAAATACCGCCATAGGGTACTTTAGGCAGCGGTACAACCTTTCCAGTTTCACCATCCACCATGGCTAGCGCCGTGTGGGCCGGATTGTTGACATCTACCAGCGTAAGAGACTGATTGGGATAAAACTTTCCTTCTAGATCTAGGGTACCGCCGCGAAACAGCTGACTAAGCTGGTCTGCATCTACCAGCAGCTCTCCCGTACCTGAATACAGATCGTCAATATCGATCTTATCGGTTTCATAGTCCTCAGCCGCTAAGCCTAGGGTATCGGCCTTAATTCGAAGATTAGTGTCTTTACTGACCAAAACAACCGGACAGTTGCACAGCTGTCTATGCTCTAGAGCAACGGCTAAAATCTCGTTGTCGGCTTTGTTGCCTTCTAGCTCTAAAGGCAGCGATGACAGGGTTGATTGATGACATAAGGAGACTTTGAGAGTACCCTCTTTATCCAAACGAATGCCTTCGGTTAGGCTGCCCTGAGCACGCAGCGTGTCCAAACTACGCGCCACCTGACGAGCGTTGCGCCCGGTTTCATCTAAGGACTTTTTAAAGCGGTCTAGTTCTTCAATGATGGCAATGGGTAAGATAACGTCATTGTCCTCGAATCGATAGATGGCTTTAGGATCGTGCAAAAGCACATTGGTATCGAGGACGAACGTTTTTTTCATAGAGAGAAAACCCTTTGAAGCCCTTTAAACCCGGTATGGGCAGGAACTTCTATACAACTAATAAAACAGTGTGGATGTTTACGAACGTAAACGGATATGTCCAAAGTTTAACCGGCTGTTGCCTGCAGCAACCGCTCTAGACAAGGATATTATCTATTAAATTCTAATCTTTGCGTAGCAAACAGCCCTGAACGTTCATCTCAGGGACCATCTCAACCCCAGGGCCACAAGACAGGGAGGAATTTCCCAGCCGACGGTTTGCCAGATCTGCTGCACCATCGCTCGGGGTTGGTGCCAGGTGGCTGGATAAGCGGGTACGCAAGAAAACCTTTGGCGTCAGCCGACCCGTAATGTAGGCGATAGACAGATATCCCGGTGGCAGCATAGAGGGCTTTTATAAGGGCAGATGGGAGTTGAGTTCCTGGTGGACACGGGTGCCCACGTCTAAGGCTTCGTTGAGCAGCTGGCCGTAGTCGCCTGCGAGCTCGGACACCTGGAGTGTCTGTAAGCTAGAGAGATTGGTCTCGATATTAGCAAACAGCTCGTGGCGACGGGCCATAAACCGCTGGTGCTTACGCATAATTTTATCGCTCATGAGTCCGCAGACTAAACTCTCGCGGGTGAGATGCAGGGCTTCTTGAACGGCGTCAGGATTGTCCAGTGACAGATGTCTAGACGATTGGTCAGCCTGACGCAGTTCTTCTAAAATTTCAACGGCTTTGATCATTTCATTAAAGCGATCCACCTCATCTAGCAGATGGCTGAGAACGCTTAGCTGTCGGCCCCGACGGATACCGTAGCCACTGTAGACAGCGGTCGTTGCGATCGCACCCCCCAGCCCCACAAACAGCCACAGCACCAGATTCATCCCATTGCGACCTAGCAGCAGACAGACCGGCAGCCACAGCACCAGCGCCACAGCTAGCATCAGGGCTTGATTCATCAGCCAGGCCCAGCGCAAACGCGGCTGCTGAAACACCGCCAGCCGGGTCCCCCACCCCATCGATAGCTCACTAATATCAAGACCGGTTAGTTCATCCAAATCGCGGTTGGTAATCCGCAGATTATCCAGATTAACCCCACTCATGCGCTATTGTTTCTCTCTTGGTGTTTTCTCTGCGATTGCTAGACGGGTCGCTCGGTGGCTTTTTAGTACCATCCCAACAGAGCCCCCAGGCTGGTCAAAATTTGAGCGTAGAAGTTGCCTTCAATCTCGGGTCGAAACACCTGAAACGGCTCATTGGGAGCACCAAAAAAGGGACGCAGCGTCCACCCTAGCTGAGACCCTACCAGAGCGTACAGCCCCAGCCAGCCCAGCAGCAGCCGGTTACGCAGACTGCTGCTGGACTCGTCGGTAGTCACTATCTGACGCATTCCCTGGTAAAAAAGACGCACCCCAATGACGCCGGTTAGTCCCATAACCGTCACATTGAGCAATAAAAAGAAGTTATACCCTTGAATTGAAATTAGAAAGAACAGAACAACCGGGGCAAAGCTAAAGAGCAGAACGCTAATGACGGCCACGGTAGTCATTAACATGGCGCTATACTGGCGAAAGTTTAGCTTTGAACCAAAGAGAATATCAAAGAAATAGAGCGTTGGTAGACAAATACCTAAGGTAATTAAATATAGGGCCGGTAGTTTAACAGCCGAAGCCAGCATCTGGAGCCAGCTGCTAGATGAGCCGATGATGGCTCCATAGACGCCAAAAAAGATGCAGCTGACAACAAGTAGCGACAAGATTTTGCGCTCCAGTTTGACATCGTTACGAATGTCGTCAAGAAACTGGTTGCGATCGCGCAGTAACTGAATTAAAACAGCAAAATGTTTCATGGGATGCCTACCGGAATAACGTCAGGAATACTCCTGGTCATGGCTACACACCATTTAGCCGGAATTTCGAATAGGGATAGCACCCGACAGCGTATTTGTTGAGCGCAGGTCAGCCTAGCTGCTGCTGCCCAACGCTTTCAAAGGACAGATGCTGCAAAAAAAATCAGACCGGGACGATACCATCTCGGTCTGATGACATAAATTCAAATGGAGTCAGATAGTCCCGGAGCTAGGAGCCCTGCGCCTTTAGCTGTTCGATCTCCTGACGAATCGCTGATAGCTGCTCAGTGAGCGCCTTGATTTCAGACTGAATGCCGGTATCGACGACGGGCTTAGCCACCGTATTTACAGTGGCGCTGCTGGCCGGAGATGGCGCAAACGGGTTAGGGAACTGACCATCAAAGTTACCGCTAAAATTATCAACAAACTCTCTCGCTTCTTTTTCGGTCAGGGCACCTTTGACCTCTAGCTCATCGGCCAGTCGCTCAAAATCAGTACCAATATCAGAAAACTTGTCGGCAGATGCCTGCGGATCTTGAATGGCCTCGACTGCAGACGCGGCTGCGCCTAAAGAGACCCGGAAGCTTTTTTGAATAAATTCGGTAAACGTATCAAAATTCATGGTCAAAGTCGATTTAAACGCCTAATCACCGCTTTATGTCGGAGCATACATTATAGACACTCCTGCACAGACTAACCCTGTTCCATACATATAGCTCAATACCTCAGAGCCAATCGGCGCGACACACACTGTGCAGCCAGCCGCCCTCACAGCCCCAAACACTGTCGCGCCATCCATCCAATTTCCTGCTGAACCTGGACTCGATACCAGCCGCGACCAAACTCCCCTAAAAGCGTGACCGTTGTCCCGTCTCGAAACGTCCCCAGGATGCCATATTGAGTGCCACCAGCGCTGCGTAAGTGACAGGCATTATAAGGAGCCGGCGTTTGAATAGTTCGAACCTGCTGCGCTTTGGCCGATGTTGAGATCGCTAACGTCGCCAGCGGGATAAAGACTAATCCGCTTCGCCGCCATCGTTTCCAACCGTTTAGCCTCTGATACATTCGCAATGGTCAAGCCCCCAAATAAATAATCGGCGTCGCTGATCCTTGGGATGGATTGTATCTAAAAGATACTGCTGCATAGCCTTGCCAACAGACCGATGCATCCCCTAAATCAGCAACGGTAAATAGTCCTCTGCCCAAAAGGCATTTGTCTTGAGCTACGGTCGTTATAGCAAGACTATGCAACTAATTTTAATCAAAAATATCAATCCATAACACATTAGGCGAATGATACATAGTTTGCTGAAGTATAAACAAATAAGTCACGCTGTTAAGGCTGTAAACAGAGGTAGCAAGCCAGCAGAAGTCCGCTGTTAGAATCGTTGTGATTTCCAATACAAATAGTTAGGAGCTAGGTATGCGCTCATATCTCGTTGCGGTTGTTGACGGTGCCCACGCACGTTTCTTTACTCTGACAGCCGCAGAGTTTCCTGATGCAGAACAATCGGGGCCTCATTTGATTGAGCATAGTAGCCTGAACAGCGTCGAAAAACCTATCGCTAGCAAAGGTGACACCAACAATCTGATCGGACGTAAGCACCACGGCAATCGTCACGAAAAGACCACACAGTCAACAGAAACAAACCGACGCTTTGCTAGCAAAGTCCTACAGCATATTCACGCAGTTACCCAAGATTTTTCCGGCCATGATCTGATTTTGGTAGCCGAGCCTCATATTCTAGGCAGCTTACGAGAGTCTGTCTCCAGCTACGTTCCCTCGACCATGACAGTGAGCGAACTTGCCAAAGATCTCTGTCGGTTAAATGCCCACGAGCTGCACAAGTATTTGTCTAATAAGGAACTCCTGCCCTGTTCTAAACGAGTGCAATAGCCTACAGGGCAGTGATATCTTCTCCATGCATAAAACTCTCAAATAGTATCTATAAACATTCTGTAGAAGAGTGTTTATAGATATAGCGAGCTGTTGAATCTCCCGTAGGGTGACAGTTTAAAATAAAGGTCTGCTAGAGTATTTAGACTGGCTGCTAAAGTGATAGCCCAGAAGCGACCAACGAATGCCCAGTTTTTAACGGCGGCTTAGGCTGCCAAAAGCTGAAAATTACAAACTGTTATTGATGAGGTTTTTATGCTGATGGAATTGTGCCCCTGTTGTGGTGTTCGCCTGTTGCGTCATGCAAGTAAGGCTGGCTCCTACTTACGCTGTGGCAGCTGCCGATTTGAGATACCTGAAGAACTACCGGTTGACGCTGATGCCTCTAACACAACAGATGGTTTGTTAGATGAAAGCGATGGGGCCAAAGCTGCAGTGGCAGAATAGGATTCAACCTACGCATAGTGTGTTGAATTATTAAGCTAATGAGAATCGAGCCGTGCTAAACAAATCTATAGCACGGCTTGGTTTTACTGTCGGGCCATAGGGCATGCCACCCCTCACACCTGCAGGCTTTTTCCCTCAGGGTCAAGGGTCCTAACCAAAAAGGCCCACTTGTCTGCCACCTCTTCAATAATTTTTGCGGTAGGCTTTCCGGCCCCATGACCGGCCTTCGTATCAATTCGAATCAAGACCGGATTGTCGCCCTGATGAGCTACCTGTAGCGCAGCTGCAAACTTAAAGCTGTGGGCCGGGACCACCCGGTCGTCATGGTCAGCTGTGGTGATTAGAGTCGCTGGATAGGTGGCGGACGTGAGATTATGCAAAGGAGAGTAGGCATACAGGGCCTCAAATTCATCAGGATTTTGAGGAGAACCATAGTCACTTTCCCAGGCCCAGCCAATGGTGAACTGATTAAATCGCAGCATATCCATCACACCCACCGCTGGCAGTGCCGCCGCAAACAGATCGGGCCGCTGGATCATACAGGCCCCTACTAGCAGGCCACCGTTGCTGCCGCCCATAATGGCCAAATTTTCTGGTGCAGTATAGCTGTTGTCAATCAGCCATTCTGCCGCGCTAATAAAGTCATCAAAAACATTTTGCTTGTTGAGCTTAGTGCCTGCCTGGTGCCAGGTTTCACCGTACTCACCGCCGCCGCGCAGATTGGCCACAGCATAAATGCCCCCCAGCTCTAGCCATACCAGATTACTGACCGAGAATGACGGACTCAGGGAAATATTAAATCCGCCGTAGCCATAGAGCAGCGTCGGGGTTTGACCAAGCGCTATCCCCTTTTTGTGGGTGATAAACATGGGGACCTGGGTGCCATCCTGACTGGTATAAAACACCTGTCGGGTTTCATACTGGCTGGGGTCAAAGGCGACTTGAGCTTCGCGAAACAGGGTTTGCTCTCCGGTGGCCAGACTATAGCGATAGATTTGGCTCGGAACAGTGAAGCTAGAAAATCGGTAAAAGGTTTCGGTATCTTCTTTTTTGCCGTCAAATCCCGCAGCTGAGCCAATTCCGGGCAGCTCTAGCGTCTTTAGCAGCTGGCCAGTGAGGTCAAAAATCTGCACTGTAGTATAGGCATCTTTGAGATAGTTGACCACAAACTGATGGTTGACCAAACTGACGGAGTCTAGAGTTTCTTCCGCCTCAGGAATAATCTCTTTAGGGCTGTTGCCCTGGGTCAGATCGAGGGCAATGACGCGACCGCGAGACGCGTCTAAATCGGTCTGAAACCAGAATGTGGTACCGTCGCTGTCAATTAGATCGTAGGAAGCTTCGAACTCGCTAACTAGCTCAACAACTTTGCCGTCGGGATTTTGTAGATCTTGATAAAAAACAAGATTCTTTCTCTCGGTGCCCCGCCACACTGAAATCACCAGATAGCGGCCATCATTGGTGACCTGTCCTTGAAATCCCCATTCTTTCTCATCAGGACGCTCATATACCAGAGTATCCTCAGCCTGAGGCGTACCTAGCCGGTGATAAAAGAGCTTTTGAAAATAGTTGACGTCTTCAAACTGTGAGTCGGCCTTAGGTTCGTCGTAGCGGCTATAAAAGAATCCTTGATTGTCATGACTCCAGGCCGCTCCTGAGAATTTGCTCCACTTGAGGTGGTCGGAGGTATCTTGGCCGGTTTCAATGTCGCGCACTTTCCATTCTAGCCAGTCTGAGCCAGAGCTAGAGAGGCTGTAGGCCAGGTAGCGACCGTCTTCACTAACGGAGATACTGCCAAGGGCAACGGTGCCATCGTCTGAGAGCGTATTGGGGTCCAGTAAAACCGTTGGCTCCGCTTCCAGGGACGGCTGGGTGTAGAGCACCGCCTGATTTTGTAGGCCGTCGTTTTTGTAGTAGAAGTAGCGTCCCCCCCGCTTAAACGGAATGCTGTAGCGTTCGTAGTTCCACAGCTCGGTCAGCCGCTGCTTGAGGGGCTCCACCGCACTTAGCTCGTGCAAATAGCCAAAAGTTACTTCATTCTGCGCCTCGACCCACGCTTTGGTTTCTTCGGAGTTAGGGTCTTCGAGCCAGCGGTAGGGATCGGCAACGGTAGTGCCGTGGTAGGTGTCGGTTTGGTCGCAGCGACGGGTGTCGGGGTATTGAAAAGCCATGGGAGCCGGTAGGTTGCGGATGAGGAACGAAACCCAACGTTTTTGATGCGGTGGATTAATCCTTTATCGGGTAGTTTAGCGTCTCTAGAATTAAACGAGCGAAGCGTTCTGCTGCGCCTGACGGTCCGCGCAGATTACGCAGAGTTTGTTGCATGGTTTCTAGCTGGCCGGGATGGGTTAGGTAGTGGGAGATGCGATCGCAAACCTCATCCGCCGTAATTCGCCCCAGCAGCTCCGGCACCACTTCTTTTTTAGCCCAGATATTAGGCCAGGCAAACCGCTTCTGACGCCGCTGGATGTATTGAATCGCTACGATATTGATCGCTTTAGTCAGGGCAGTACCCACCAGCGGCAGCTGACACAGCAGCCCCCAAAAACCGTCCCAGGTGCGCATGACGTCGAGCTGCTGGGTGGGGAGCAGCACTACCATGGGTACCGCCAGAGAGCCAAGCTGAGCCGTGTTGGCACCGACGGTAGTGATGCAGAGGGTGCAGCGTTTAAGCAGACCGTGGGCGGGAAAATCGTTCCAGAGAGTGACTTTGGGACCGTCTTGAATTTGGAAGTAGGGCAGACCGTCATCGGTGACTAACCGGGCTTTGGGGCCATCCATGATGGCGACGGTGGCGTTTTGGTCGGGATCGGCGTAGGTGGCTAGGGTGGCTGGGGTGACGGTGGGGGCGACAGGGATGACGAATTCGAGAGCGGGATGGATTTGGTGGAGGCGGTGTGCGATCGCAAGCGACAGCGGCACTCCAGGCCGTAGCTTATCCGGCTTTGACCCCGGCATTAGCCCAATCACCTGAGTATTATCCGCAAACGGCAGCTCTGCATCTGTCACGGACTCCACATCCGCCATCAGATCGCCTACCACCGTCAGCTTAGACTGATATTTTTCCGCAACAGCGGTGTCCCCCTGCATCATGCCAAAGCGATCCACCCAGCTCAGCCAGCGCGGTTCCCACTCAGCGTAGACCGTCGTCCGATAGCCCAGTCGTTTTGCCGCCCACACCGCATAGAGCTGGTCGCCCCCCAAAAAGACCACCACACCCCGGCTGTGCCAGTCCCAATTGTCCGCCGTTTTACCCGTTAGCAAAAACCCAAAAAAGTCCTTTGGCCCCTGCACCCGGTCCACCTCCCCATAGGACCGAAGCGAATCGGTTTCGCCCCCCGAAGCGTGGGGACAGGGAGACAGCATTACCGACAGCCGCAGTTGCCCATGGTCCGGTTCGTAGCTACGCAGCTGCTGCACCACCGGCTTCACCCAGGTGGAAACCTCACCAGGGCCGTTTGTCAAAATCAGGACATCTACCGCCATCGGTTTACCCATTCCAAAGGCATTGCAATGGTCACATTATCATGGGTGACCTCCGTTCGTAGGGGCGTTCCATGGAACGCCCCTACGGGGTATCGTCAATCATTTCGAAAAAACGCTAGCCTAAAAACCGTCCTTTAGAATCCTTGTTCCCACCGTGTCCCAACCCGCCGCACTCCATGACTTACTAACCGCTGTTGCCCAGGGGCAGATCAGCCCAGACACAGCCCTAAATAAACTCAAACATCTGAACTATCAGCCGGTCGATGACTTTGCAAAAATCGACAACCATCGAGCGCTGCGTACTGGATTTCCAGAAGTGATCTGGGGACAGGATAAAACCGTAGACCAGCTGGTCAAAATTTTTCAGGCAATGGCACCTGAGAATCCGGTGGTAATGGCAACGCGGATTGTTCCTGAAGTATATGCCCAACTACGCGAGCAGCTGCCAAATCTGCAATATCACGCGACCGCTCGGATATGTTCCCTACAGCCAGAATCTGTTGCAGTTGAATACCCAGGAACAATTGCTATTCTCACCGCAGGTACGGCAGATTTACCCACAGCAGAAGAAGCGGCAGTGACGCTGGAGCTATCGGGCTATCAGGTGTCGCGTCTATGGGACGTAGGCGTAGCCGGTATTCATCGGCTGTTAAATAATCGAGCGGTAATTGATAGCGCCGATGTGTTGATTGTTGTTGCCGGTATGGAAGGGGCCTTACCCAGCGTTGTTGCTGGACTAGCAGACTGTCCGGTGATTGCGGTGCCGACCAGCGTTGGCTATGGGGCTAGCTTTGGTGGGGTATCGGCGTTATTAACGATGTTAAATTCCTGCGCAGCGGGAATCGGGGTGATGAATATTGACAATGGGTTTGGTGCGGCAGTGTTAGCAGGGCAGATTATTAGAACAGCAGCGCGGGTTAGCAAACGCTCGCTTTAAACATAGGTTTACAAAGAACTCACTCAAACGTTAGTCACTGAGTACAATGACGGCAATATCTAGAACCGTCATTCCTTTGTCTGTCTGTAATACTTCCCGCCCCTATGACCGGTTTATCGCGGCCCTCAAAGCGCGAAAAATTTGGGATGCCGGTACGCTGATTCAGCAGATGCTGGGGGACTTTGACAGTATGTCTTTGACTGAGAAATATGCTCAGGTCGATAAGCTTAAAGGTTGGCTCGATAGCTTTCGTCCGCTGTCGCCTGCGGTGGTAGCTGAGCTAAAGCAACTGTTTGACGTACGGTTTACTTACAATTCCAACGCAATTGAGGGTAATACACTCACCCAGAGTGAAACGCAGCTGGTGTTGGAAAAGGGAATTACTGCTGGTAGTAAGGGGAATGCACCTAAAAAAGCACCCGTTATCCAATAGTAATTGCCCATTTGG
>ERZ1740072.47-NODE-47-length-72073-cov-8.885959_pt1 | contig 72073 bp, 74 predicted proteins | sample MGYA00581733_ERZ1740072 | MGnify/ENA primary metagenome ERZ1740072 (study PRJEB43018, sample SAMN04849741) | marine metagenome | isolation source: floating plastic debris | place: Pacific Ocean | collected 2008-08-30 | study: EMG produced TPA metagenomics assembly...
AATCGTCTCTCTTAACAACCTAGGAGAACTACGATTATTTATGGCTATCTACTTAACATTTGATACGACTGAGGCGATTGATATTCTTGATATTACGGCAGAGATTCAGCAGCAGGTGACTGCAGCTGAGGTGAGTCAGGGGTATGTAGTGGTGTTTTCCTGTCATACGACCACGGCGCTGACGGTGAATGAAGCTGAAGAACGTCTGTTGGCAGATATTAAGACCTATCTGCATAAATTAGCTCCACCTGAAAACCGCTATTTGCACAATGACCTGCATTTGCGAGATGTGCCCCCAGATGAGCCGATTAATGCCCATTCGCACCTGATGGCGATGACTCTGGGAAACAGTGAAACGGTGCCAATTATGGATGGGAGGCTGGCACTGGGTACCTATCAATCCGTAATGCTGGCGGATTTAGATGGTCCGAGGCAGGGGCGTCAGGTGTTGATTCAGATTTGTGGTGTGTAGGAACGAAAAATAGGGGTAGCAGAGTGACCTCTCTTAACAAATGCCCCTACACAGATTTGTCTTTGAGCAATCCCTGCAGTTGCATATGGCTTAGCAACCAGCTGGTCATGGTGGCCCGTCGGGTCAGCCGAGGCACTAGCTGATCGATGCTGTACCCTTTAAACCCGAGATAGGTTTTGAGCAACTGCTTATTGGGCTTCGGAATCGAGCGGGTAAGCTGTACTGTCGCGGGACGGCTTTCGATAAAGTTGGGCGGTTCGAGAAACTTTTCCCTTAGCGATTCAGTTACATTGCTAGCGTCCCAATGCTCTGTATCTGGGCTGTAGCGGTATCCCAGATGATGCCACACCAGGCGGTTGACGGTATCATCGTCCAGCTCTTCGTTGAGGATGGCCCAGAGGGTAGCTTCGGTAAGTTCAGGTAGGTCAGTCATGGCAGATGGCGACTCGCTAGAAACTTAGAATACCAAGCCATTGCTAAGATTGAATCCTTGAATGGGGTGTCAAAGCATTGGTAGAACGGTTGCGATCGCATAATTTTGACGCGTTGGATGTGGCTCAAGCAGTGGCTACGTTACCCATGCCGGAGACGCCGTCATTTCTAATTCGGATGCGTCCCCGGTTTGATATTCATATGTATGAGCAGGTGGCGTCTACCAATCAAACGCTGTGGGATATGACGGATGCTCAGGCGGGGACAGTTGCGATCGCCCATACCCAGACTGCCGGTAAAGGTCAGCGAGGCAAACAGTGGCTATCGACCCCAGGAGGTCTCTATCTCTCTGTGATGCTAGAGCCTGACTGGCCCGCAGACCGCTCGGCTCAGCTCACACTAACCACAGTCTGGGGCATCGTCAGTCAGTTTAGGCAGCTAGGTATCCCTGCTCAGATTAAGTGGCCCAACGATATTGTTGTGACCGATCAGAAACTAGGCGGCATTTTAAGCGAGACCAAACTAGAGCAAGGAGTGATTACTCAGGCCGTCATCGGCGTGGGCATCAATGTCTATAATCCGGTACCCGTGACAGGGATTGCCTGGCAACAGCTAACGACTACCCACCAAAACACTCTATGCGATGTAGCGGCGGCTGTATTACTCGGTATCTGGCGTGGCATTTTTTACAGAAACTCCATAGACAGTCCAACTTTTATAGATGCCTATCAAAGTCTGCTGACCCATCTAAATAAGCCTGTAGTTCTGGAAGGGAAGACTTGGAAAGTCGTCGGCGTTACCGAATCGGGATACTTAACCCTAGAGTCCACGTCAGAGGATTTAGCGTTGACTAACGGGCCAGTTGCTCAGTTAATCCATGTCAAGTCTGGAGAGTTATCGCTTGGGTATGCTCAGTCTGGGTAATCGGGTACGCTTGTATTTTATTGGGCCCATGGCCAATTTATAGTGTTTTCTTTATTTCCAAATTCCTTAATTACTAACTAAACCGTCACTCGAACTATTTATTAATTTTCCTATGGCTGATTTCCGCCCCGTATCTAAAGCATCATCTAAATCGACTGACCTTCGAAATATCTCCTCCAAGGTTTTCTTTCAAGCACCTACCCACAGCCAGCAAACGCAGTTTTGGAAAAAAATAGGTCTAGTCGGTTCAGTGGCCGTGATGGGTGGGCAGCCAGTATTGGCGCAGATAGAAATGCCTGCTGGTGATGTGGTATCACCCGCTGCGACTGATGCGGCCCCCGCCTTGACGGTTGCTCCAGTTGCTCCAGACGTAGTTGCGGCTCCTGTAGTACCGCCGCCTGCCGTAATTGCACCGGCCCCCCCGGCGCCATCATTTTCTGACGCTGTACCAGCACCTGCGGTGGCATCCCAAGTAGAGGAGATTACATCCCAGGTAGAGGTAGTAATTCCCAGTAGAGAAGCTGATGCAGCACCTGGGGCTGAGACGGCTATTCCTGAGACGGATATCGCGGAGGAAACAGTCGAGGAGATGACTGAGGAAACAACCTCTGAAGCTGCTGCGCCAGAGGCAGCGACGCCTGGGGCTGAAATTGCCACGCCGGGTGTTGATGTCGTGAGACCTAGCGATGTAGTCCCCGGTGCTGTACCGACAGTAGAAGATTTAGCCGCCGACTATGGGGGTGTCTTTGTTGATCCATCTGACTTTAGTGAGGGGGCAACCCTAGATCCATCAGCTCCAGACGTCGTAGTATCTGAGCGCTCCACCGGATGCGAGTACACAGTCGATGCTAAAAATGTCGGCGGCTGTGGCGTTAGCAACCCGAACCCTACAGCAAGTGCGCCTAGAACTATCATTCCTGGCGGCTCTGTCAATATCGGCCCTGTCAGCGTCAGCCGTTCAGGCGTTCGTTTTAATGGTAAAGCCGCCTCTGCTGTTGCCGCTGTGGGACGAGAGTACTACAACACTGTTGCCAGACCGTTAGTTGAGCTGCAGGCAGGAGAGTCGTTTATATTTCCCTTAGCGTCTCCGTCACCGATTACCTCACTGTTTGGCTGGCGCTGGCACCCCATTCACAATGACTATCGCTTCCACAATGGTACAGACCTGGGGGCTCCTCAGGGAACGCCAATTTTAGCAACCCAATCTGGGCAAGTATCGGTGGCTGACTATCTAGGCGGCTACGGACTGACGGTGATTTTACGGCACAACGACGATACCCTAGAGAGCCGCTATGCCCACATGTCTCACATTTTGGTTCAGCCTGGAGAGTGGGTCGAGCAGGGAGATGTGATTGGTCTGGTAGGGTCTACAGGAAACTCGACCGGTCCTCACCTGCACTTTGAGCTACACCAGCTGACTAGTCAGGGGTGGTCAGCCATTAGCCCCAACGATGTGCTGCGCTATGCGCTAGCAAATTTGAACGATGGTATCCGTACTGGCGGTCCGCTACAGGCGCTTAATATTATTCCTAAGACCCAGGCGGCACCGCTTAAGGCCGCGCTACCGGAGGCTATTGAGACCGAAACTTTGATAACGGATGCCCCCCATTTCCGACCGGCCCAGCCCCATGCCCAGTAGCCTGCCCTACCGCCGTACGATTCGATTTCACGAAACCGATGCGGCTGGGGTGGTTTATTTTGCAAATGTGCTGACGTTGTGTCACGAAGCGTATGAGGCGGCTCTGGCAGCGGCGGGGTTAGATATACAGGCATTCTTTGGCGGTGGAACATTAGCGGTGCCAGTCGTTCATGCTTCCATTGACTTTCGACGACCGCTGCGCTGTGGTGAAGAGGTTGCGATCGCGCTTACACCCAAATCTCTAGACGACACCACCTTTGAAATCAGCTACTGTCTGAGCAACTCTGAGCAGAAAACGGTAGCAACGGGGCTAACCCGTCACATCTGTATTGATAGCGCTAGTCGCCAGCGGCATCCCCTGAGCCCTGAGCTGGCTCGGTGGATTGCAGCAGCTGTTTTACCCGAGAGCGATTGACCTTACCCTGGGCGTTGCGGGGAATTTTATGGGTGACCCGCCAGCGTTTGGGATGCTTGTAGGAACTCAGCAGCGGCTTTAGCGCATGTTTAATTTGCCGAGGGGATGGCATCCCTGAGGTGACCACATAAAACGCGGCTACGACCTGTCCCCACACCTGGTCCGGCAGCCCCACGACGCAGACATCTTTGACTAAACCCGTGGCTAATAGAGCCGCCTCTACTTCAGCCGGAAAAACATTCTCGCCACCGGTAATGATTTTCTGACTGCTGCGTCCAACCACATGTAGGTGACCACGCTCATCTAAATAGCCCAGATCGTCCGTGTAAAACCAGGTCTGGGTAAATCTGATATCTGGCCAGTAGCCCAGCCCTAAGGCAGGTGTCTGCAGCGCAATCTGGCCTACTGTGTCTGTAGACAGCGGCTGCGACGATCGCTCATGAATGACTAGGGTGACATGGGGCAGCGGCGCACCGCTGCTGCGGTCTCCACGTCTAAACTCTTGGGGACGTAGGGTGGCCACCTGGGCGGCGGTTTCACTCATGCCGTAGGTTAAGGCAATGGGCAGCTGCTGGGTCTGGGCCAATAAATCAGGCCAGGCCGGTGCCCCTCCCAGCAAAATAGCGTGAAACTGAGCCAGCCACTGCACCGTGGCTGGCGTCTGGATCAGCCGCTGCAGCTGGGTAGGAACCAGGGATATAAACCAGCTGTGGTCGGGGGCTACCAGCCGATATCCGGCCTCTAGCTGTTTGAATGACTGGGTGACTAGCTGTCCCTCTGACAGCCATACGCGTAGGGCCTGCATTAAACCGCTAACGTGGTAGAGCGGCAGCACACAGTAGCTGTTGACCGGCCACTGTTGAAAATGGGCTAAAAATCCCTGAGCAGACGCTGTGAGGGTGGTCCAAGTGTGGATAACAAATTTGATCTGTCCTGAGGTGCCCCCTGTGGCAATGAGAATCTGCCCTGGGTCGGGACGCTGATGTGATGGGTCAAACGATACCGGTGGAGAATTTCCTAGGATAATATCTGGGCTGAGCTGCTGTGCAACCTGCTGCCATTCCTGCTGCCGCCAGCTGGGATTTGCCAAAATGATTGCGGCATTTGCTAGCAGTCCGGCCCAAAAGTAGGCTAGCCAGCGTGACGGCTCTACTTCATTGATTAATATGACAGCATCGGTGGGAATGGCTTCAACCTGTGGGTAGTCGGTTTGGTTAAGCTGATGCCAGATATCCTGCGGTTGAGGGTCTGCTTTTAGACGGTTCTCGCTGTGCATCTGAGCCTACGCCAGCCGCTGCCAGAGCTGCTGCCAGTCAGTTTGACTCAGACCGTCGTTGGTAAACCACTGCTGGGTCCCTAGCCCCAAAGCCCGATGATGAATATCGGGGTAGGCCATGGCTAGGTCGATGGCTAGACGGATTAGCGCCTGTCGCCCAACAGCGGTTTCAAATACGGACGAAATTACAATATCGATTGGGTACTTGTTGTAAAAATGTCGCAGCCGCTGGGGAGAACCCATAATCGAAGCTTTGACGACGTAGATACCATCCCAGCCGCGATGAAAATGAGCTTTGAGCTGCTCTAGGCTAGCGATGGATTCATCTAGGGCGATGGGGGTGTGATAGCGGTAGCTCAGGCGCATCAGGGTGTCAAAGGCGTTGGGCGGCAGCGGCTGCTCTAGAAACTCAATGCGCTGGTCGTTGCGATCGCACCAGTCCAACCACTGACGGGCCGCTAGCTCAGTCAGCCCCCCGTTGGCATCTAGCCGTAACTTTGCCCCTAGAGGCAGCTGTCCTAGCAGCTGGTCAAGCCAGTCCATTTCTGTGGCAATGGGGCTTACCCCAATTTTGTACTTAAAGACCCGATACCCTTGTTTCCAGTACTGGGGCCATTGCTCTAACGATGCCTTTTCCCTGGAAAGCAGCACACCGCATTGGGCATTGGGCAAGTCAATCGGCCGCAGCTTGCGCTCTAGACTGCTAAAAACGGACTCTAACCCAAACTGACAGGCTGGTAATGTAGGCAACAGTGACGGCAGTGCCTGATCGGCCAGATACGCTGGCAGCTGCTCGCAAAAGTCTAGCGCTTGCTCAAATGTCTCAGAACCGAACCATGGCAGCGGGGCAACCTCACCAAAGCCGCTGCGTCCGTCCTCATCCGTTAGCTTTAAGATTAGCCCCTGACGAACGTGCCAGTCACCATGGTGGGTACGTACCGGCTGTCGAAACCGACGATGATAGGGACGAAACTCAAACCGATAGGACATGGTGTCAGACTCTACGTCAATCTAGGGCGATCCAAGGACAATCGATAGTAACAGCCCCAAGCATAGGAGTATTCCACAACAAAACTGAAAGCGGATGGCCACGAACTTAGCATTTTGTACCAACTCGGGGCGATTGTGGTAGAGCTTCACATGACGACAAAGTTGAATCGCTAGGGGTGCGCTGGCCAGAGCCAGGGTCAAACTAGCTGGAAAAATACTCAGCAGTAACCCTCCCCCTAAAATTACAAAGATGCTGCTACAGAGCCAGGGCAGCAGATTGGCCCCACCCAGGGTACCCAGCCGCACAATAGGGGAGCGTTTGCCTGCAGCAACGTCATCGCTGACCTGATGAAAATGCGAGCAAAACAATACCAGAGTGGTAACCATGCCAATCACCGCGCCTAAGCCCCAGCAGCTCAGGGAAAATGCTTGAGCCTGAGAGTAGTAGGCGGCCCCCACGCCGAGGCCAAAGCTAATAAAACATAGGGGCTCTCCTAAACCCTGGTAGCCCAGACGAAACGGGGGCCCCTGATAGAGATAGCCTAGGGCGCAGCAAATCAGAATCAGTCCTAGTACCGTAAAATCCTGCTGGATCAGCGTGATGGTTAGGACTCCAACTATCCCCAGCACCAGACTGAGATTACCCAGCCAGAAAATGAGGGACTGATTTTGGGTGAGATTTACCAGGGAATGATGTTTATTTTTATCAATGCCGGTATCAGCGTCATAAACGTCGTTACTCAGGTTTTCCCACACCAGCAGCAACACTGCCGATAGCAGAAAAAGGGTGAGAATACGACCATTTAAGTGACCGGTTTCCACATAAGCCAGCAGACTCCCGACCAAAATAGGAATTACGGCAACGCTATACATCGGGGGCTTAATGGCCGCCAACCAAAGGGACTTACGATCGGCTGGGCCAGTGAGTTCTCGATCAACCGTGGGCGTGGTCATTTAGACAATTCTTCTGCAACGATAAATTCCACAGCTAGCATAGCCGTTGAGGTACAGGTGTTGGGGGCTGGGTAATAAATCGCAGGGAATGGGAACTCAATTCACCCGTGGGGACGTTCCATGGAACGTCCCCACGGGTGAATCAATCAATTTGGTTTAAACCTGGGCGACCGTGACCCCGGTACCGCCGTCCGCCTGTTCGGCATGCTCAAAACTCAGCACCTGGGGGTGGCGTTTAAGAAACTCTCGGACACCGCGTTTGAGTTTACCGGTACCGTGACCGTGGATGATCCAGATGGGTCCAGAGGATTTGGCAATAAAGTTTTCTAGCTCAGCCTCGGCTTCGGCAACGCGCATTCCTCGCAGGTCAAGGGTGTTTTTGGAGGTGCGGACGGCGGGGGCTTTGGGTTCCTTGATAGCAACTACGACTTTGCGCTTTTCAGGTGGTTTTTCAACTGTTTTTGTAATGGCAGGAGCTTTTTGGCCGCTGAGGGATTCGATGTCGCCTAGGTCCACAACGGTTTTCATCAGACCAAAACGGACGGCAACTTTTCCATCGGTGTCGGGTTCTTCAACCACTTCGGCAGTTTGGCCACCTAGACCGATGAGTCGTACTTTTTCCCCAAGCTTGGGTTTGTAGTCGGTAACGGCTTTTTTGGCAGGATGGCCGCCTGTAGGAATTTGCTGCTGCTGGGCAAGAGTTTCCACCAGCTCTGTCGCTGTTTGGGCGGCGCGGGCGGGGGGGTTTCCCTTTTGAAGCTGACGAATCACGGTAGCAATCTCGGCCTTGGCCTCGGCGACCGCTGTCTGGACCGCTTTTTCTTGCTCTAGTTTTTGGGTCAGTTCCCAGTCTTTGATGGCCGCCGCTTTACGCTCGATATCGGCCTTGAGCGCTTCGGCTTGGGCCACAATGCCGGCCGCCTGTTCCGCCTGGTCTTCTTGGCGTTTGCGCTGGGCTTCAAGACCGGCGATTACCTGGTTGACGTCGTCCTGTTTGCTCACGCCCACATAGGTTTGGGCATTGTCTACAACCGTTGGCGCTAATCCCAACCGTCGAGCAATGGACAGGGCATTGGAGCGGCCTGGAATCCCCCACAGGAGTCGGTAGGTGGGAGATAGGCTGACGTCGTCAAACTCTACCGAGGCGTTTTCAAATCGCTCGTCTTCGTATTTAAGCGCCTTAAGTTCGCCAAAGTGGGTAGTAGCAACGGTTAGACGGGTATGTTTGGCCAGGTGTTGGAGCAGCGCGATCGCAAGCGCACTCCCTTCAGTTGGGTCGGTTCCGGCTCCCACCTCATCCAAAAGCACTAAGGAATTATTGCTAGGACCGTCCTTTGTCTCTGAACTATCAATATCTCCCGCACCAATGGCATCCAAGATGCGGCCAATGCGACGAATATGGCCAGAGAATGTGGACAGACTTTGCTCAATGGACTGCTCATCGCCAATATCTGCGAGCACCTGGTCAAACCACGGCAGTTCCACCGGTTCACGGGCGGGGACAAACAGCCCTACTTTGGCCATGAGTGAGGCCAGTCCTAAGGTTTTTAGCGTCACCGTTTTACCCCCCGTATTGGGTCCCGTAATGGCCACCACCCGAATATCAGGCCGCATAGTGACATCAATGGGAACCACTGTGGGCCCTTCTTCGTGGCGCTGCTGCCAGACCAAAATCGGGTGCCGTAGCTGTCGGAGCACCGTGCGCTCGTCAGGGCGGCTAAATCGGGGTGGATTGGCCTCTAGCCATAGCGAATAGCGGGCTCGGGCGGTGGCTAGATCCAGCGTTGTGACGGTGGCCATTAGCTGCTCTAGGTCTGCACTCACCTCAGCCACCTGAGCGCTCAGACGCTGACGAACCAGCTCCTCCTCGCGAGTTTCCTGACGTTCTAACTGTCTTAGCCGGTTGCCAAACTCCACTACGCTCTGCGGTTCGATATACAGGGTGGCACCGCTGGTGGATACATCGTGGACAATGCCTGGAATGGAGTCTTTCTGCGGCGCTTTGACCGGGATGACAAACCGTCCGGCGCGCTGGGTAATCAAAGTTTCTTGCAGAGCGCCAGCGCTGCGCTGCATAATCCGCTGCAGTTTGGCATGGAGCTGGTTGTGGGTGCTTTTGAGGCTATTGCGAATACCGGCTAGCTTAGGATTGGCCCGGTCGGTGACCTTACCCCGGTCGTCGATGCAGTGGTGAATCTCTTTTTCTAACTCTGGGTAGGTGCGCAGCTGAGCTACCAGCGTCTGTAGCACTGGAAACTCCTCTTCCTCTTGGGCATCAATCCCCCGTCTGAGCTGCCGCGTAGCAGCTAGCGTCGTCGCAATATCTAAAAGCTCTTCTCCGGCCAGGATGCCCTGCCGCTTAGCCCGTTCTAGAGCCTCGCCTATATCTTGAATGCCACGAAAGTTTAGGGGAGCCGTGTCTTCTAAGGCGTAGGCTTCACGGGTCTGGGCCAGCAGCTGTTCACTCTCGCTCTGGAGCTGGGGTATGCGACCGTGGCGGGCGGCGAGGGTTCCTAGCTTGGTGGCGGCAAAGGTGGCCCACTGCTGACATAGCCGAGGCCATTCTAATAAATCTAAGGTTTCAGACTGGATCAAGGTCGGCGGAGAAATGGGATAAGGGGAGCATGCAACTGCTGAGCCTGGAGGACAGACCGCCCTTAGCGATGGCTGTTAGATGGACGCTGTTAGATGAACTCTTACAGCTGGGGCATCTTCGAGGATCAGCAATGCCGATGACTTAATTCAAAACTCAAAATTAAATCAGGTATACCTAACTATATAGCGTCTATCTTAGGAAGATGCTTCCTTCTGATCTTCTCATTCATCGGCCTCGGGGTGACTCACTTGAGGCGAAACAGCTGCCGTTAGAGGAATCTTGGGTTGCGATCGCAGCCAATCTAATCGCCCTATTCCAAGTAACGGTCGGTGATACCCAGGGCAGCCTCAACCAAAAACTCCAGGACCTAGAGGGCGAAGACACTGACTATCGCATCAAGCGCGGTCTGGCCCATATTCTACGCAGCAGCTTTAGCACCTTCGAAATTGTCAGTCCGTTGGACCCTCAGACCCTGCGTCAGCGCGTCTTTGCCACCGCTGCTACCGGTACCCCCTCCCCAGCGGCTGCCAAGCGACACCTAGAAAGCTTAGCCAATCAGCTCACCCAAGAACTCGATAAAGATGTGGAGCCTACCCACATCCAGCAGGGTCTCTATGCCGACCTCAAAGAAAACCGTATCCTCACTCAGTTTGATGCGCCCACACCCGAGGCTCTGATCCATCGATACAACCTGTCCCAGGTTCAGGGAATTTTCTACCGGGCTAGCCACGTGGTACTTAACCTGCATCGCAACGATCCGGGCGAATACAAGCTAATGTTTCGCTACCTCAAGCTGTTTCGGCTCATGACCTACATTGAGGGAGAAGCCGACCAAGGGTTTACCATTACCATCGATGGTCCGGCCAGTTTGTTTAAGGCCAGTACCCGCTACGGTCTCGATATTGCCAAACTGGTCCCGGCTATTTTGCACGTTACCCGCTGGCACCTGAGGGCTACGCTGCAGTGGAAAGATAGCTATACCAAATCCCAGTCTGAAAAAGCCTATACCCTCGATTCAACCTGCGACTTAGTCAGTCACTATCCACCCGGCAAAGCCTATGACAGCATGGTCGAGGCCGCCTTTGCCGAACGCTGGTCTGCCCTGGTGGACAAGGGTAAAACCCAATGGCAACTGGAGCGAGAAGTGGATTTGATTCCTATTCCTGGCAGCGTTATGATTCCCGACTTTCGGCTGGTCCATCCCGACGGTCGGGTGTTCCTACTGGAAATAGTCGGCTATTGGCGGCCCGACTACCTGCGTAAAAAGTTTGCTCAGGTGCAAAAGTCCGACTGCCAGAATCTGATCTTGGCGGTTTCAGAACGGTTGAATCTGGCCAAAGCGGGTGTCAATATCAAAAACGTACCGGCCAAAATTGTGTGGTTTAAAGATAAGCTCCAACCTAAACCGGTACTAACTCTACTCGACGGTTTAGAAGAGACCGCCCCACCTTTGTAGCAAGCCCGAGTTTATTCGTATACTGAATACGATATGGGCATCCGGCCTGCTGGCTGCCTGTCTAATTGAGATCTGAGTGAGCTGACGGATTGAACGTCGTCAAAGTCATTGCCTGAAATCAACTGAATTCGTATTATTAGCTGGTTGCTTTTAACATAGCCTTCCGATGTGGGCTAACTAACACTTGAGGAACCTTACCTACTCCCTACATTATGACCACGGTTTTGATTGTGGATGACAGTTCAACCCTACGGGAGATGATCTCTGGTCTCCTGATCAAGGCAGGCATGACTGTTTTAGAAGCTGAAGATGGTGAAAAGGCCAAAGAGATGATCGCTTTGCACCCCCCTGACCTGGTGGTGCTTGATATTGTCATGCCTAATATGAATGGCTATGAGCTGTGTCGCTGGGTAAAAAGCCATGGCCCCACTAAAGATGTACCTGTGGTTATCTGTTCATCCAAGAATGAAGAGTTTGACCGCTATTGGGGAATGAAGCAGGGGGCCGACGCCTATATTGCCAAGCCGTTTCGTCCTGCAGAAATGGTTGAAACAGTCAAACATTTGCTCCGTAGCCGATAGCTGCTTTCCCCTAGACCGTCTAGCGGCTAAAGACGTATGATTGGGCAAATTTCTGCCGACTACCCAGAGTTCCCATGGCAATTCAGCTACGGATTCATGTTCCTCCTCACCCATTAATCAAGCATTGGCTTGGTGTACTACGGGACGTTAATACGCCGTCCGCTGTATTTCGCAGTGCCATGACTGAAATCGGTCGCTGGTTGACCTATGAAGCGATTCGCAACGACTGGCTGCCCACCATAGATACAACGGTTGAAACCCCGCTAGCGCCCTGCCCAGCCACGTTTGTCAATCCTGAAAAACCGGTGATGGTTATTCCTATTCTGCGGGCTGGTTTGGCCCTGATGGAGGGAGTTCAAGCAGCGCTACCGACGGCGTCGGTCTACCATGTGGGCTTTGTTCGTAATGAAGAAACCTTAGCCGTCAGCTGCTATCTAAATAAGCTGCCCGACCAGATCGATCCCGAAACCCGTGTGTTGATTAGTGAACCAATGCTGGCTACGGGCGGTACAATGATGGCCACTATGGCAGAATTGGTGAAACGCGGTGCGAACCCGGCGTTGGTCAGGGTTGTTTCAGTGGTGACGGCTCCCCCAGCCTTGCAAAAGTTGGCTGAAGCCTATCCGCAGCTTGTGATCTATGCAGGCATCATTGACGAGGGTCTGGATCAAAACGGCTTTATTGTGCCAGGTCTAGGGGATGCTGGCGATCGCACCTTTGGAACCGACTAACACTTTATTATCTATCTCACGCTATGAGTCAGCCAAGTAACTTCACCAGTGGATTTTTCTTAGGAGCCTTGTTGGGGGGACTTGTAGGCGGTGTCACGGGAGTATTGGCCGCCAGTCGTATCAATCGCAGAGAACCCAGCAGCGGCGACAGCCTCAGTCAGCTATCTGAAGATATCAGACAGAATTTAGCCGATATGAGTAACGATGAGCGGATGGAAGTGGCTCGTCGCGGTCTAGAAGATAAAATTTCTGAGCTTAATGCGGCCATCGAAGAGGTGCGGCAGCAGCTGGGCAGCACTAACGGTCATGCAGCTGACTATGAAGCCTCTGTGATTGACTAGTAAAAAAGATTGATGAAATATAAGGTTTGAGCTCGTAGTTGAATCTCAAACTTATCTTAGTGATTGCCTGGCTTTAGCGTTCTGATTTGTTTTTTGTAAAGCTGCCCCAGCAGGAACGTTCTGGGTTCGGTTTATCCCTTAGATCGGCACCGATCCATCAGCTACACTAAAAGGTACAAATTTCAAAGCACACTCTAGTTCACCACAACGTATCCGTCTATGATTTCAATAGTTTTTGAAGCGCTCGCCAGCTTTATCAGTATTTATTTGGTGTTACTGATTATCCGTGTCTTGCTTAGCTGGTTCCCTAATGTTGACTGGACTAATCCAGCTTTTGCCGCGCTGAGTCAAATTACAGACCCGTACTTAAATCTTTTTAGGTCCATCATTCCACCGCTGGGCGGGATTGATTTTTCAGCAATCCTAGCGTTTATCCTGCTTCAGGTCGTACAGTCCGCGCTAAATAGTGCTGTAGCAACTCTGGCCAGCAGCAGCTATGCCTATTCAGCATTTTGATCTTGCAGGTATTGTCTTTGTGTTGACGAGTTGCTGATAGGAATTTTAAAGCGACAGAGGGTGTTGCCTGATTGTGGGCAACACCCTCTGTTTTGTATTGCTTGAGATGACGCTGGCCTAGTTGATCCCCCCGTTTATGCGTCCCTGCCGTCGTACCTTGCCCACAAAGCCGGATGCCTTAAAATTCTTGAGCTTGAGCGGTGGCGGCTGATTTGAGGCTACTGACACCCGGATTTGAAAATCGCTTTCACCAGGTGGAACATAGTCTACCCCCCCTAAGCGACCTCGATTTTGCATGACTGGATTGTTGTTCTTGTCATAGATGCGACCAAAGATATCGGCGTTGAGGATATCTTTGCCAGATTTGTTGGTTAGGGTGCCAGTAATTAAATAGCAGGTAGCTCTACCCAGACTGCCGGAAACAACCATGCCTTCTGAATATTCTTCAGGACAGGTGTCGTAGGCAAGGTTGGAGACATCTAGAGGCGTCATTGCCTGGGCTGGAGAGGCTATCAGCCCAAAACACATAATCAATAATGCGACAAGGGTTGTACGAAAAGCCATGGAAAAATCTGGGGTAGGTTTGCGATCGCATTAGTTTACAGCAAACTCCCCATAAGAAGTGAGTGCAACTAACCTATGGCTATGGTACCGGGTCTGTGGTGTCAACAAAAGATATCGCTAAACGATTGAGTGTGGGTATGGGTCTGACGTCTTGGACCGATACCCACCAGCGGGCTGATCTAAGCGGTTTTCTGCTGACGGTTGGGCAGTACCCACACCAGGATAGGGGTGAGTATAACCATGGCAGCAGAAAAGCTAAGGCAGATCAACAGTCCATCGATTTGAGCAGGAGTCATAATGGTTCCTCAGAAGAAATAGCAAGTACTCAAACTTACAGATGTTTCTTAGAACATTCCTGACAAGTGGGGGTATCCGTTAGAAAGCGTAAACTGGACCTGCGAGGTCTCAGTACCTGTGACAGTCGCTAGCGTGTCCCTGATTATTTTGCTTGAATAAACCGTTTAGCCGCCAGCGCTCGCAGCCGCTGGACATCTTCTCGTCGAGACACCGACAGCGGTACCGATGCTTTAATCGCTTTAACCAAAAGCTCTGTATCTAAAGCGCATTGTTCATGAAGAGATTGATACAGACTAGAGACGATGACCTGCTGAATTTCTGCGCCGCTAAAGCCCTGAGTTGTCTCAACTAGGGTACTGATATCAAAGTTTTCAGGCGCTTGCTGATGCCGTTTTAGATGGATAGCCAAAATAGCGGCCCGGTCTTCAGCATCGGGTAAATCTACAAAGAAAATCTCATCGAAGCGTCCCTTGCGTAGCAGTTCTGGCGGCAGCTGAGAAATATCATTGGCGGTGGCGACTACAAACACTTCTTGGGACTTTTCCTGAAGCCAGGTCAAAAATGAGCCAAACAGACGTCGGCTTAGCCCCCCGTCGGCATCTGAGCTTTGAGTACCGCCCATGGTTTTCTCAATTTCATCGATCCACAGAACTGCCGGAGCCATTTTTTCGGCCAACGATACAGCCTGACGAAAATTCTTTTCGGAACCGCCGACATATTTGTCGTACAGTCTGCCTGCATCTAGCTTTAGCAATGGCATCTGCCACTCGCGAGCAATGGTTTTGGCGGCTAGAGATTTTCCACACCCCTGAATACCCACAATTAAAATCCCTTTGGGAGGCGTCAGGTTAAATGCCTGAGCCTGGGGGCTAAACCCCATACGAGCCCTGGTCAGCCAGTGCTTTAAACCATCAAATCCGCCCAATTCAGCCGTATTCTTTTCCACCGGCACATAGTCCAACAGCCCGGTTTCACGGATGATTTGCATCTTTCGCTCGAGCACTCGTCCGATATCTTTTGCGATGAGATGGCCATCTTCAAGGGCGGCGTAGGCGATCACTTTTTTGGTTTGATTTAAGGTCATTCCTTGGGTCGTGCTCACCAATCTGCGCATTTCTTCTGGACTGAGTTTGACCTTAATGCGTCCACGCAGCGCCTGCACGGCCTCGACAATAGCTTTATGGAGTTCATCCCGGTCGGGGAGGGGCATGTCAAAAAAAACTGCCTCGTGGGAAATCTCTCGAGATAGAGACACCTGCTCACCAGAGATCAGCAGCGTAGACTGATTGTGGGCAAACTGTTGAGCCACCTCACGAAAGAGACGGGTGACAACAACATCGTCAAAGTGGGTGGCAAAGTCCTTAAACCAGTAGATAGCGCGATGGTTGACTGCCTGCACATGGCGTAGAGCATCAATCGGTTCTGCTGTGGCCGTATCGACAGCGATGCGGCTGGCCCCTGGTGGTGCGTATTCATTTTTCCAGCGGTTGTATTGGTTGCCCTCTAGACGGACCAAACCCTGAGCAATGCTCCATTCATAGACAGGCAGCTGTAAATCGAGGGTGGCCTTATTGATCAGCTGCTGCACACGCTCCTCTTCAACGGTTTCTACCACGATGATGGGGTGAAACGACATTATTAGGGTTTGTAAATGTCGAACGCTAGCAGCAAATGGCATGGGTGACGGTGACAAAGGAACTGGGCTCAGGATTCCCGAATATGTGAGAAAAGGTAAAGCACCGAGTGTACCGGTCAAGCACAGAGAGATAACACAAAGAGACGTTAGAGCGATTAAACACTCTCGCTATCGCTTATGGAGCCGAGCTGAGCTGGGCCCTCAGCCGTTGGCACCGATTTTTCAGGCAGAGGCTCAGGAATACCGGCTAGAGACTTTGTCCAGGAGGTAAAACCAGGAATCTCCCATTGGTCAAGAATATCTTTGACTAACAACTCCTGCAGCCATATTTTTGCAACAACTGCCAAGGGAAGTGCCAGCACCAGACCGAGAAAACCAAATATGGCTGCAAAACAGATCTGAGCAATTAGGGTAAATGCAGGAGGCAGCGAGATCTGACGAGCCATTACCGTGGGGGTGAGCCAGTAGCTTTCTATCTGTTGAATGATGGCATACCACACAATAACAGGGATAATTTTCCAGTAGTCTTCGGATATGAGGGCGACAATGGCTGGAAAAATAACGCTCAGACTAGGACCAACGTTGGGAATAAAGTTGAGGACTCCAGCAATCAGCGCATGGGCTAAAACGAGCTTAATGCCGAGCAGCCAAACACCAATAAAGCTCAGGGAAAAAATGAAGACTGAGTTGAGAATGATGCCCCCCATCCAGTTACATAGGGCCACCTCACAGTCTTGGAGAATATCATCCGCTCGCCGTCGATAAAATGAGGGAATTAACCGTAAAAGAGAATTGCGATAAACGGCTGGATTCCCCAAAAACATTAGGGATAAAATTAATACCAGCAGTACCTGTAGCAGTACGCGCAGTGAAGAATTAAAAAATGAAAAGAAGTTATTAAAGACATCAAGTATCGCTGACTCAGGAGAGGTAAGCCAGTCGAGAAACTCATTCAGCTCAGGAAAGCGGAGCTGTTCGGGTAAAAATCGTGCTTCAATTTGGGCCAGGTTTTCGGGGAGGTCGCGCACACCGCTGATGATGAGATCGATGAGCAGACTAAACTGCTCCACAAACGGTGGGACCACACCCAGAAAAAACAGGGTAATGACTAGTGAACTAATGGTTAAAACCACCGGGATGGCGAACCGTCGGGGAATACCGGTGGTCTGAAGACGACGGACTAAGCTGTTAAGCGCGATCGCAACCACAATGGCGGTAAACACCAGCAGCAAAATCGCTCGAATACTCCAAAGAATATAGAACGTGGCTAAGATACTGATCAGGCCAATCCATTCACCAAGCTTCACAGAACACTCCCGACAGTTGCTACGGCACTATACTTAGACATAGGGTAAACCAGCGTTTTTGGCTTAAGGCTGGGCCTAGAATTGTATCAAGATACTCTAATCATCAAGATAATCAGGTAAGATTCGGTCCATTCTAGCCAAGCCTAGACAATTTATCTGCTAACAGAGAATATTCGTCAAGATGGCTTTAGTTAAGGGGAGAAGTTTCCCACAGCCGCGTCTACAGATTGACCCATTCCCTAAATTAGCAATCGCCCATAGTCTAATCATGTCTCCCCTGCTGTCTAGTTTTAGCTGTTATTTTGACCGCACCCATTTCCCAGTGGCAGCTCCCCAGTGATGACACAGTGTCTGCTGATTGGGTTGACACTGTCCAAACAATGGCCAGTTTGCCCAATCCGCCCAAGCGCGCGGCTGAACTCCTATGGCAGCGCGGCATTCGTACGGCTGAGCAGCTCCATGCCTTTATTGACCCCGACGCCTATGAGCCCACATCATCCGACGCCTTTGGGCTGGAAATGAGCCAGGCAGTGGAGCGCATTTTCCAGGCAGTGGCGCACCAGGAAACTGTGACGATCTGGGGTGACTTTGACGCCGATGGCATTACTTCTACTGCTGTGCTGTGGGACGGGTTACGGCAGTTTTTTCCCGATGGACATCTCAATTATGTTATTCCCAATCGACTGATCGAGTCCCACGGTCTTTCTAAACAGGGGCTTGATGCGATCGCAGCTAGCGGCACTACGCTGGTCGTCACCTGTGACAATGGCAGCACCAACCTGGCAGAAATCGACCATGCCCGCACGTTGGGAATAGACGTGATCATTACCGATCACCACACCCTGCCCGACAGCCGACCGGATGTGGTCGCCATTATCAACTCACGCTACCTTGACGCTGCCCATCCCCTGGCTCATTTATCTGGGGTGGCGGTGGCCTATAAGCTAATTGAAGCGGTGTATCAAAGACTGACCCCAGAGCGATCGCTAGTAGAGCTGACCGATCTGGTCGCCATTGGGCTGATTGCAGACCTAGTCCAGCTGCGGGGCGACTGCCGGTATCTAGCACAAATAGGGATTCGTCAGCTCCAGACCCATCTCCAAACCGATCGCCCCAGCCGTCCCGGTGTAGCGGAGCTGCTCAAGCTGTGCCGCCGTACCGGAGACCGTCCCACCGATATCTCCTTTGGCATCGGTCCTCGTATTAACGCCGTCAGCCGCATCCACGGTGATGCCAAGTTTTGTGTTGATCTGCTGACCAGTCAGGACGCGGATCGCTGCAAAGACCTGGCCCAGCAAACCGAGTGGGCCAATACTCGCCGTAAGGCTCTACAAAAAGATGTCCATACCCAGGTGGTTCAACGGCTGAACGAATTGGACCTGGCGACTGTTCAGATTGTTGTTTTAGCAGACGCCCAGTGGCCAGCAGGGGTACTGGGCATTGTGGCAGGGCAGGTGGCACAAACCTATGGCAAACCCACCATTTTGCTCACTATTGACGGTGACATAGCGCGGGGGTCGGCCCGGTCAGTCAACCAGATTGACCTGTATCAGCTGGTGATCGACCAGTCTCATTTGCTTACCAGCTTTGGCGGTCATCCCTTTGCAGCGGGGATGACGCTACCTGTAGAAAACGTTGGTCTGTTTGCCGATGCTCTTAATCGACAGCTGCGGCAGCGTGCGATCGCATCCGGCCCCACACTAAACGTAGATCTGACCGTAAGCGTCTGTGAACTGGGTAAGGATCTGTTTCAACAGCTTAATTTGCTAGAACCTTACGGCATGGGTAATCCAGTCCCTCGATTGTTGATTCGTAATGCCTGGTTCGATCAGACCTGGCATCAAAAGATCAAAGACCCCGTATCTAAGCGTAAGCTCCGGTTTATCAAAACTCACTTTTTACTCAAAGACGATACCTCGGTCACTGGGTTTCCCGGTCTGTGGTGGGATCACTACAAAGACGATCTGCCGGTGGGCCGCTGTGATGTCGTAGTCGAGCTAGATTTTAATACCTACTCTCGCCAGAAAAAGCCCCAGTACGGCGGCTATGAGGTGCGACTCATAGATGTGAGACCAGTCAAATCTGCGATCGCCGCTGCACCCAAGCAGCAGGTGATTGACCAGCGGGCTCAGCCTACTCAAACAGAACCATCAGATGCATTAGTTATCAGGCAATGTCCCACAGCCTGGCAGGAACTACGCCCTTGGTTTCATCAGGCAACTCAGCAACAAACGCCGCTAGTACTCGCCTATGACCAGCCCGAACCGACAGCCCCCGTAGATGTGTGGAAGCAGCTGGTCGGCATAGCCAAGTATCTGGCTCGAACCCAAACCTCTGTCACAGCCACAGATCTAATGGTAAAGCTAAAGCTGGGCGAGACTTCGCTACGGTCCGGGTTAGCCGCACTCCATAGTTTAGGATTTCGACAGCAGCAGGAAGGCACTGCTGAAGATGCTCTTCCAGTTTGCTTAAAGCTTACTTATGCTGCTGAGCTAGCGGAGCCAATCCAGCAGCAGCACTCCAGTCTGCGTCTATTTTTAGCTAGCTTGCGAGAAGAACAGTTTCAGCGACAATATTTTTCCAAGGTGCCTGTTAGCATTGCTCAGACGGTCATGGACTCTTGAACTTACCGAGGGTTGGTGACTAACAGGTCTTGCTGACTGTCTGAGACTAAAAACCAGCTAACGGTATCTTCGGTTTCTTCTTTTGCAATATGTAGATCAAACGGTCCGGCTTCTCTTTGTTCTCGGGTGCTGAGCTGAATTGTCGCTTGATAGGTTCCCTGTACATGATAAATATCGTTTTCCTCGGCCTCGCGCAATGTAACATCTACCTGGCGAAGCTTAAAGTTAGGTAGCTGGGGGACATTGGGGGCAAGATGAGCCATCAGCGTCTGCTGGGTTTGGGCCATTTTGAGCGCTAGACCCCGCTCAACTACAGATTGGGGCGGTACTGTGCCCAGGCTGCTACAAGCCTGTAAGAGCAGCACCAGGCCGAACATGCACAACCAACGCCAATAGTTCATAGCTGAGGATTCATAGTAGTGAACAGAATACCCTAATGCGGATTTTTGGGCTTTGAGGATGTACTAACTGACCAAAACACTCGCTGGGCTTTATTGTATTGATCAGCTCAAGAGAGAAGCCACCTAAAAGTCTTGGCTATAGCGATCGCAACCACTCCCGCAACTCTCGATCGGCCCTCATCTCACTTACCCGAGCTGTTGCCAAAAACTCATATAGTCTTACCTTTGGTACCTGCGAAAATGTTGGGCTTCGTTCCAGTTCTCCATAGACAGAGCCTTGCAACTGATAAATCCGCCAAATCTCTCCGTCATAGCGCCAAAACTCCGGTACACCCATCGCTGCATACAGTCGCAACTTATCAATATCCGTATGAGTAATATCCACTTCTACAATCAAATCTGGTGGCGGATCTTGATCCAAGTCAACACTTCGTCCTGCCACTAACGGTTGATTTTGAATGTAATAGGCGGCATCCGGCTCACTCGAACGGTTAAGCACTTCTCGATCCAATGTGGTAGAGCCCATCGTTTTCGTGTCCATTCCTAGCTCTGATGCCAAGATGTAAATAAATCGGCCAATCAACCAGGCCGAAAACTCATGGATCTCAAGCGGCCTCGTAATTTCTAAGGTTCCTTCAGAGTAAGTCAGACGCGTATTGCGATCCGGGCTTAGCGACTGACGCACCGCTAAGTATCCCTGCCAGGTTAGCGATCTCAACACGACACGCTGCTCACCCACGGGGGGCGGCACGGGTTGTTTTACTAAAGGAGCTGCACTGACCATAGACCCACGACGGATACAACTACAGAACTTCTACCATTCTAAGCGGTGAACCCTAAGCCAAATCCTAACTGGCTGAGCGTAGTCGAAATCAGCATCGCCTATTATAGAAGTTAAGTTTGCCAAGATCCCCATGGTTCAATCTGACCTGAGAACCTATTTTTCCCCCAGTACTGAGCTACCCGACTCAGACGATATCCCAGTGGATCATGAGGACCAAAATCTAATCCCCAACGTTCTGCTGTTTTTACTCAACTTTATCTGGACCCAACGCCAAGACGGGTACTTCGGCGTCGATAATCTGCCCCAATGAGTATCAAGCCTGGTAGCAAATACTATCCGCTGTTTGAGCATTTGCAAAAATGCAATGGAGAAGACACTACGCTTACATTTAAGACAATTGAAGCAGTGCTCAAAGACTCCCTGCCTGCGTCCGCATTTAACAAAAAAAACTGGTGGAGCAATCGCGATAGCAATAACGCTCTCCAGGCCAAAGCCTGGATCAGCGCTGGCTACCATATTGAAACTATAGACCTGGCGCAACAAACGGTCGTTTTTCGTAAATTCAAAGCGGTTTACAACATTCAGCAAAAAGAGGGTGCTGTTGTGTGGCAACAGGATGCCATCAAAGCTTTGCGCAAACACATGAGCCTAACCCAGGCCCAGTTTGCTCAAGAGCTGGGCGTCCGACGGCAAACCGTCAGCGAATGGGAAAATGGCGTCTACGATCCCGATCGTTCTACTGCAAAATTTCTTGAACTAATCGCTCAACAGGCCGAGTTTCACCCATCGCCAACAGAACAATAATTATTTAATTGACTAATGTCCGGCAAGCGGTCAAAATAAACTTACGCGATCAGACATACTGCTGAGATGTCCTTGGCGTGCTCTGGCGCAAAAGCTCAACCACTTTATTTCGGAGAACAAACTATGCTGACCGATCCCAAACAGGGTGCTTCCGCACCCACAGCTTCCCCTGCTCCAAAGTTGTCGTCCGACCCGTTGCCTGAGCAACAGTTTGAAGTTGTTCGTCACATGCTATTTGGCACGCTGACGGGGGTGCGGCTGACAATCAAAGATTTGCATAATAAACAGTATGCTGAACCCAATGACTGGAGTAAGCCTATTTCTACCGGACGCCCCAATGAGGTGATGGCCATTTTGACGAAGAAGGTGAGGGTGGTTTAGGTAAACAAGATAGTTAAAAGAGTGGGTCAGGGAGATGCGATCGCACCTCCCCTGGCCTAAAATCCCAACCAAACCCCTACGAGATGCCATTCCACGTACCAATGGCCATAATAGGGCCGTGGGTAGCAAGCGATATCAATGTCTAAGCCTGAAACCTCTGAAAAGCATAACTTTATCGATCGGCAGCTGGATCGACTGCTCAAGCTGCTCAATGAGCGTCTGTTTAAGCCGCTAGATCAGCTAACGATTTTGCTACGGCTGTTTCTAGTAATGGCCCTGTCGGTATGGTTTGGGTTTACCGCCGTCAATCTGTGGCACTCCATTAGCTTTAATCTTATTCATCGTCCGGTTTACCACGTCAGCTTTGCGGTGGGAGATTCAAGGGGGGAAAGCTACATTCTCGGTAAAGCCATTAAACAGGTTGTAGAGACCTATTACCCCAATATTCGTCTGGACCTGCTAGAAACTGTGGGCTCGGTGGATAATATTAACCGGTTGGAGGCTGGGGAAGCGGACCTAATCACGGTACAGTCTGACATTAATCCGGGGGCCAATGCCCAGGCCGTGGCCAGCCTGTATCGCGATCTGTTTCAGCTGATAGTGCAGGACCAAACCGATATTGAACAGTTTACCGACCTGGCCGGACAACGGATCGGCGTTCAGCGGGAGAGCGGTCAATTTCTGTCGTTTCTAGAGGTGGCCAACCATTTTGATCTAACGGTTGAAGACTTTGACTTTGTAGGGGTGGATGATGACGAAGCGGCGGTTGCCTTTGAAGCACAGCAGGTAGACGCCATCTTTCGGGTACGGGCTCCGGGCAATTGGATTGTGCAAGATTTGGTGCAGTATCATCGGGGCCGCCTGCTGCCCATTGAACAGGTTTCGGCCATGCGGATCAAACATCCGGCCTTTAAGGCGGCTACCATTCCCCAGGGAACGTATCACGGCAGCGTTCCCATTGTGCCCCCCAGGGATATTCCCACCGTGGGGGTATACAAAATGCTGTATGCCAGCAAGCACGCCAATAGGCGGGTGGTGCAGGCGATTGCCACTATTCTTAAGGAGCATCACCAGGAGATTTCCAATGCTATTTCACGGGATACGGTGGAGGTCAAACAGCTGGTGGCCAACATCGGTCGGCCCAGTAGCAGCTTTGGGATTCCCATCCATCCAGGGGCGATTGCGGCCTATAAGCAACAGCCAAAATCCTCGTTTGTGACGAAGAACTTTGATTTTCTGGCGTTGTTGTTATCTATTGTTGTGCCCATTGCCTCCTGGATTTGGGAGCTGCGATCGCGCGCCGAAAAGCGGGGCAAAAGCCTGTGTGAAGGCTACATCAGCGATGTGATCAAAGTGATGGATGACGAGTCGCCGGAGCATACCCTAGAAGAACGACAGAAAAAGCTATACCTGATTTTTGACCGAGCCGCTAAACGATTGGTGGACGAAGACATTTCCCAAGAAGCGTTTCGCACCTTTAATGAAGCCTATAAAACAGCCTGTGAGAAAATTGAGCGGGACATCAAGGCCCAGGCTGACCATCAGCAGTCTATCCAGCAGCATACGACGGCGCAGTATATCCAGGATGTGGTGGTGATTCATCAGGCGAATAGCCTGCCTCACCAGGAAAGTCTGCAGCAGATGGAGGAGGTGCTGCAGCGGGTGCTGGATGATTTGGCCTGCGATCGCATCTCCCAGGAATCATTTCGCACCTTTATGGATGTGTATAACACCACCAAAAAGTCTCTTCAGGAAAACAACCATCGGGGAGAGGCGGGTATTGATTTCCCTGCGACTACAGGGGAGAGTACGGCTAGTTCCCCCCTATCAACAGAATCCAGTTTGTGAACGATTGTGGAACCACCGTCACCGCTTTCGCCGGGCAGGCTGCGGCTGCGCTCAGCCTTCGCAAGAGATCGCTATTGGATAAATCCTTTGCGCAGGTAGCTGCTGAGACCGTCCACCAGAGTGACTAGTCCTAGCACCACAATCAGCAATGCTGAGACCTGCTGATATTTCAAAATACGCAGAGCACTGATAATCTCTAAGCCAATCCCCCCTGCGCCCACAGCTCCTAGCACCATGGAGGCGCGAAAGTTATATTCCCAGCGATAAAAGGTAACATCGGCCATCTGAGGGAAAACCTGAGGCAAAATGCTATGGGCAACTACCTGAGGTTCTGTGGCTCCAACAGAACGGGCCGCTTCTACTGGGGCCTGGTCGCTAAGTTCGATGGCTTCAGCAAAGAATTTGCCCACCATGCCCACAGAATGTAGCCCCAGGGCCAATGTGCCCGGCAGTTTACCAAACCCCACTGCCGCCACCAGAATCATGCCTAAAATTAGTTCAGGAATGGCACGGGTAATATTCAGCACCGCACGGGCAATGTGAAACGCCATGGGATGTGGGGCGGTGTTTCTTGCTGCTAGTAAGCACAGCGGCAGTGAGAGAGCAACGGCCATCGCTGTGCCAGCAACGCTCATGGCCAGGGTATCCAGGATTGGCTCAATCCACTGGGGGAAGCGACTAAAGTCGGGGGGGAGCATCTCCCCTAGCAGATTAACAATGGCGGGAACTCCCTCCACCATTCGGTCTACATCAAATAGACCCACTGTTATGCAGCTGACCAGGATAAAGGCCAACAGCAGCAGCGTTCGGCTAATCTGTTGTCTCCACTGACGCCAGTACTGTTTGAGAATACTGTCAAATAAAGCGGATGGCGGGAAGAGGGCATACCGGTCTTCCCTTGAGTGACTGCCCATAAAAATATTCTACGATAGATTTCACCAGCGTCTCTACTGAACAAATTCTCCCAGGTCTAGCTCTAAAATCTCGCCTGCTTTACGAATACCGTTGTAGTCGCTGTCTTCCATGGCAGCAAAACCGTCTGCTTTGAAGGGGCCTAGCACCGTCTCATCTTCTAAACTTAGAAATGCTGTACGGATCTCTTCTTTTAGCTCTGGATCTAAGTCAGATCGCATCGTCCAGGGATACTGTGGGATGGGTTCTGACTCGGCAACGATCTCAACTTTGTCGGGCTCGATGGTTCCTTTTTCGATTAAAGATTCAAAAATGGGACGGCTGAGTCCGCCAGCTTCGGCATTACCATTTTGAACAGCCAGAGCAACCGCATCATGGGCACCCAGAAAAACGGCCTCGTAATGGTCTCCTGATTTTAGGTCTTGATTGGCTAGGGTGAGTTCAGGAAACAGCCGACTGGATGTGGATGCCGGATCGCCAAAGGCCACGGTTTTTCCTTCAATGTCGGCAACCTCGTTGATACCCGCTGCGACATTGCCGATAATAATTGAGGTGTAGCTGGTGGAGCCGCCTTTGAGCCGGGCCGCAAACGGTTCTAGATCGCTTTTTGTTCTGGCGAGCACATAGGACAGGGGGCCAAAATAGGCGAGATCTAGGCGTCCATTGCTGGCCGCCTCAATCATAGAAGAGTAGTCGGTACTGACCACCAGCTCAATTTCTTTATCTAAGCTTTCTTCTAAATGTTGGGCCAATCCCTGGTTGTCTTGGATAATGGTGGCGGCATCTTCGTCGGGGAGAAGAGCAACGACAAGTTTAGACGGGCTGGCTGTAGTATCTACCGATGAGCCACTGCAGCTGCCGAGGACCACTGCCAAACAAACGCCGATAATTCGTTGATATTTCTGAACGCTCACCATGATGCTTTACTCCTGAATTAACTGCACCTATACGGCTCTTACTGACCGATTAGTGTAGATCTTTTCTAGGGTGTGGGCGTCTAATTCTGACGGCGGACCGTCAAATATAATGTGTCCTTGGGCCAAACCGATGATGCGATCGCAATATTCCCTGGCAAAGTCCACCTGATGCAGACTGAGCAGCGCGGCAATACCGTCAGCTCTACAAATGGCGCGCAGTAAGGCCATCACCCTGTGAGCACTGGCGGGATCTAAGCTGGCAATGGGTTCATCCGCTAGCAGTAGCCGAGGCTGCTGGGCCAGGGCACGGGCAATGCCCACCCGCTGCTTTTGCCCACCGCTCAGTGCTTTAACCGGTGTGAGCGCCTTATCGATTAAGCCCACCCGTGCTAAACAGTCCAATGCCCGCCGCTGGTCGGTTTGAGGTAAAGGCCGCAGGCTACGCCAAAACGAATGGTAGGCCAAGCGTCCCATTAAGACATTTTGCAACGCAGACTGGCGTTCGATCAGCTGGTGTTGCTGAAAGATCATGCCGGTACGCTGGCGGTGAGTCCTCAATATCTTGGGAATAGCCAAGTCTCCCAACCCGTCAACGGTGACCGTTCCCTGGGTGGGCCGCTGCAGGTGATTAATGGTGCGCAGCAGGGTGGATTTGCCAGCACCCGAAACCCCCAGTACCACGGCAAATTCTCCCCGATGGAGCTGTAGGGATACAGAACGCAGCGCGGTGACTCCATTGGGATAGATCACCCCAACGTTCTCTAGAGCGACAATGACCGCTCTCTGGGATGTTTGCATCTAGATTTAAATCTCCATAAACCCTAGCGCGACCTCGGGTTAGTTACAGTGAAACAGGCCCCTAACTAACCCCTGCATGAGTGCATCTGTGATCAGCCCACAAGCTAACGATCTTGACGCCCTATTTCAAACCATCATTGCACCCCAGGCGGCGGCGCTAGATCGAGATCCTAAAGCATTGCACCAGGCATTTCAGCAATTGGGACAGCATAATTTGCTGGGATTAAAAGCGGCACCGGAGTGGGGTGGGCAGAACTGGGACTCTCAGGCAATTTATCGCTACATCGAGCAGCTAGCGCGGTATTCTGGGGCGCTGGTGTTTTTGCAAAGCCAGCATCAGCGCTGTGTGCAGGAGTTATCAAATTCTGACAATGTGGAGCTGAAGGAGAGGTATTTGAGGGATGCGATCGCAGGCAAAATTGGTCTGGGTGTGGGCTTCTCCCATCTACGGCGGGCACAGCAGCCAATCACGGCCCAGAAGGTGGCAGGCGGCTATAGGTTTAATGGCACAGTGCCCTGGATTACGGGGTTTGGCATTTTTGAGCATTGGATGCTGGCGGCGCAGCTGCCAGATGGGCAAGCGGTGTTTGTGCTAGCTCCGTTTCAGGCGGTGGAGGAATCGCTTGGGTTTAGTGAACCGATGGCTCTATCGGCCTTGGGGTCAACACAAACGGTGACGGCAACGTTACAGCATTGGCTAGCACCGGAGTCGTTGATTTTAGATATTAAACCTGCGGGGTGGATTCAGCAGGCCGATCGGGGGTACCCGCTGACACATAATTTCTTTGCTTTGGGCTGTGCGCGGGGCGGGTTGGATATTTTAGAAAAGGCGTTCGGATTTTCTGAGATTAGCGAAGCCTATGAGAAATTAAATGACGAGGTGACTCACTGTCGAGAAGAGACCTATGGAACGCTGGGGACTCCGTCGGTGGAGCGGTTGCGGTTACGGGCCTGGGCAATTGAGCTGGCGGTACGCTGCGGCCATGGAGCAGTGATTGTGTCGCGAGGGGCCGCCAATTTTGTGGGACATCCGGCCCAGCGGGTGTACGGAGAGGCGTTGGTGTTTTCAGTGTCGGGGCAGAGTAACGGGGTGATGCGGGCGAGTTTGGATCGGTTGGCCAGCAAGAACGGTCAGTTTGAATAGGCTGCTCACGGCTTGTTAACTGATACATTCACCTACGACCCGGTGAATGAGTTCGGAGATACAATATTCAATTTTGAAATTGTTCGCGATCGCATCGATCTCAGCACCATCTTCAACGGCAACGCGTCCTTAGGCAGTAATGTTGTTGTTCAACAGGTCGGCAATAATGCTGCTATTCTGGCCAACGCAGGCTCAGGGATGGAGCAAGTTGCCATGCTAATGGATGTAAATGCCGAGACTCTTGATGACAGCAACTTCACGTTTTAGTGAGGGATAGCTAAAGAGTTCTTGAAACAAGGTGCCATAGGCTCAAAAGTCTCCATATAAGAGTTTAAGGCACCTATTTTGAACCCAGATCCCGATTAAAATTGGAATCTGGGTTCAAGCTGTAACAAGGGTTGAATATTTGAAGCTATGGATTAAAACCCTTATGGCACTCTGTCACGGTGTTTAGTAGAGATAGGTTTTAGATAGCAGAAATGCGACATTGCACAATGCTGTGAATTTTTCAGTTGCGTTATTCAGTCAGCCGGTAGACGAAATACATCGGCAAAAATAGATGACTCATCGGGTCTGCGGGCCGGATCGGGGGAATCATATACCACCATCAGCCCGTTCTCGTATCCCAGGCAAGGAAATAGCGTAAGTCCTTCAGCGCGGTCGGCCCCAGGGACAGTCGGCAGATCAAAAACAACCTTTAAACAGCCTGATTCTTGGTTCCAGAGAGTATCGTTGCTATGGTCTAGCACATTCTCAAATCGAAACAGCTGCATGGCCCCATCTAGTTGCATCGTAGGGCCTGCTAGAACCAATAAATCACCCTGGTGGAGACATAGCTCTCGAATACCTAAACCGTTGAGGTCAAGGAAATGTTTGCGATACAAACATCCGTCGCCTAAATCTTTGAGCGACAGTTTGCCAGGAGCCGTATTTTCTACCTCAATTTCTATAATAATTGCCCATCCCCGTAGCACGGGTCCCCGTAGCCCCAGAAAAATCTGGTTGCCTTGGACGGCTAATCCTTCAATGTCAAAGCCATTGTCTTTAGAGGGTATCCCCGCCGATAAAATTGGGCCTAGGTGCTTGTCTTCCGCCAGAGCGTCCATCAGCAGATTATGCCCTTCTACTTTCTCAAGACAGGCGGCTGTCAGAACGCTATCGTTATGGGTGCAGGTCGGGACTAGTTCGCCATGGAGTACAGGCAGACGGGCCAGCAGATATCGATTGCGATCGCGCTCAATTTTAGATAGACGTTTAATATCTTTCTCAGTCTTTTTACCTTTGGCATTGTTACGTTTGAGGCTATGGGAGCCCACTACCCAGAGGTAGCCATCAGAATAGTCTAGTCCTTCAATATCAACTTCAGAGTCCTGGTCGAACAGCTCGACAAAATCCTTTAGATGAAACGTTTTGTGGGCACCGTATATGCCATTCCCCACTGGAGTAAGGCGCTCTAGCGTCAAATATTCATCCGAACCTACCCAGAGATTACCGTCAGGGGTGCGAGCAATGGCAGAAAGTTCTTGTAGGAGATCGTCTTCGCTATGCTGAAACTTTAGCAATACTCGACTGAGCAGGAATCCGTCGGCCATATTGATTCATAAAGATAGCAGTGGCGGCTAGAGTAAGCCGTACATCAAGAATACGTCATCGTTCTAACAGTAGAGTTAGATATGGCTACATTGACAAAGCATCGGTAATTTCCTTTTTCTCAAGGATGCGGATACGACGGCGCGATCGCACGCCATGACGTTTGTCATTGGTAGCGATGACTTTCTGGCATAGAACTAAGGTTTACCGTGGGACACACTGGGGGTTTCTAGTCCCATCGTTAGAGCCATGGTTCAACACGCTACTCTTCACATCGAACACTACGGTAGTTCATCGGGGCCTACCATTATTTTCTTACATGCATTAGGCACCAGCGGCTGGATGTGGCACCAGCCCGTTGCAGCACTGAGCGATTTTAACTGTGTAGTACCCGACTTGCCCGGTCACGGGAAAAGCAGTCATATTCCGTGGCAGTCTTTTTCAGAAACAGCTCGGTTGATCCGCGAGGTTATTCAAACCCAGACACCTTTAGGAAAAGCTCATATCGTGGGTCTTTCTTTAGGAGCCTATGTTGGGCTGCAGCTGCTGTCTGAATCTCAATCAGTGGCAGAACGGGCCATCTTGAGTGGGTTACACGTCCTACCTATGCCTAATCAACGGCTTATGCTGCTGCTGCCCTACCTGCTAGCGCCGTTTGTTAAGTCAGACGTTATGGTGCGCTTTAATGCCAAAGCGCTCAATATTCCTAAAACCCAGTTGGAAGGCTATCGCCATAGTTTTCAGCAGATGTCTATTCCTGCATTTATCAAAGCGAATAAAGATGCCAGCAGCTTTGAGATGCCTGAGAATATTGGCTCAGTAGCTACGCCTACATTAGTGGTTGCTGGAGAAAAGGAACATTCCTTAATCCATCAATCTCAGGATAGGTTGAGCCAGGTGATGCAAAATGCTCAGTCATATATTGCTCCAAATGTCGGCCATGGATGGAGTTTAGAAAAGCCTATCCTGTTTGCAAACACAGTCCGTGATTGGATTCAAGAGCAGCCGCTGCCAGCAAACTTACAGGTGATTAGCTAATAAAAATGCTGAACTCCTTCCTGCCAGACGGTGCTGACGACACGCAGGGGTTAGCGATCCCATGCTCGATCTAATCGACCCTCACCGTTTGGGGCAAAGACAGTTGCAATCTGCTCGTTTCCTATCAGGAAGCCTAGAGTCATAGCGGGTTACCCCAGCTCTCGTTAATAACCCCAAGTATCTTTTAATACCTAGAGTAGGCTTGAGGTACGGAGGATCAAACTTTAAGGGCTAAAGTACTATCGCGAGTTAGGGTGTTAGCCTTAAACAGGCTTTGCTGTCACTAAAATCTTCTTCTGCTCCCAGTGCTTTCTAAACACCTGGGCTGAAGAAATTTGGGTAAGTACTGTAGCGCGATTGCTTATGCAGGTATTCAAACCCCGTTCAAGCGATACTCAACTACTGAATCGATCGGTTCAGACCCGTTCTCGCACTTTGGACAATCGCCTGTTTCTTGTCTTGATCGGTTTTTTTTTGGTGCCAATCTGGCTATTTGAATACCTGCCGCTACAGGACGGTCCGATCCATATCCATACTGCTGACGTATTGCACAGCTTTCTAACAGATAGTCCGTCGATTTTTCAAGACTATTATGTTACTAACCTACAGCTAGCGCCCAACTGGACCACCCAGGTCATTTTGACCGGGCTTATGTTTATTACCTCCCCTGCGATCGCACAAAAGCTGCTCCTGTCGCTGTATGTCATTCTGCTACCGCTGGCGGTCCGCTATGCCCTCAACGGAGTTCGCCCGGAGGCCCCATCCTTTCTAGCGTTTCTGGCTTTTCCTCTCTGTTACAACCTGACGGTTAATATGGGCTTCTTTAACTTTGCCTGTAGTCTGGTTGTCTTTCTGTTTACCCTTGGCTACTGGCTCAGACACCGTAACCGTCCGTCCCAAGCGGGGCTGTTGCTATTGCTGGTTTTGGGGCTTTATTTCACCCACTTGTTTTCATTTATTATCTTTTGCCTGGTTGTGGGAGTGCTCATTCTCTGGCAGGGCATAAGTCTCTTGCTCTCTTCTACTCGTCAAGAGTATCCCGCTGTCCTTAGGCAGTTGTTAATGAAAACAATTTTACCCACCGGAATAGCGCTATTGCCCGTCTGGCTGATGTGTCTGCAGTTTTTGAGCCAAAACTCAACAGGGTCTACCGGGCCCAGGTGGTCGGCTTCGATGGCTGATAACCTGCGGCTGGGAAGTTTGATCACCTTAAGTTCTTTGGTATCCCATAGCTGGCTGGAGCTGGTTTGTGCGATCGCAATTGGGCTAGTCCTCATTAGTCTCACTGTCTACAGCCTGCAAAAGCGGGATAGTCCAAAGCTCGCGGCCAAAGATGGACTGCTGGTGGTTACCCTGGTGCTATTAGGTGTTTATCTGCTTGCTCCCAAAAGTCTGTCGGGCAGCGTCACCATTAAAGACAGACTCCTGCTTTATCCTGTTCTCACCCTGATGCTGTGGTTGGCGGCTGGCCAGTATCCATCCGCTATCCGTCGCAGCCTGACAGGATTGCTGGTGTCGATATCTGTTGCCATGTTGGTTATTCAAACCACAACCTACGGCTATCTAAACGATTATTGGCGTGAATATACCTCAGTAGCTCCTCTGATTGAGGAGCAGGCTACTCTGTTGGCTATTAATTTACCCGCGCCCCAAGATTCTCCATCAGCGCCCGATCTGTGGCGACCGCCTAAGTTTGTTCGTCCCTGGCAGATCAACCCTTTTATCAATGTCTCTGGCCACATAGCCGTCGCTAGAAAAGCGGTCCTACTCAACAACTATCAGGCTAATGAAGATTATTTTCCAGTCAACTTTCGGCCTGAACTCAATCCTTTTGAGATTATGTCCGCAGACGATTGGCGATTGTTGGGCAAAAAGCTCCACGTTGATATCCTGGACTATGCCGCTAAAACGGGACGCCCCGTTGACTATGTCGCCGTTTGGCAAACTGCCGATCGACCGCGCGAAGAACAGGAGGACGTTTTTCAACAGCTAGGGGCAGCCTATGAACTAATCTACACCTCGCCCCAACGGGGATATGCCCGACTCTATCGCTATAAAGCGCCAGCTTAAGAGCTGTGCGATCGCATCCCCGATTAGCCCCTCACGTAGTATCGCAAACACAGGGGATATGGTTTAAGACCTATCATAGAGTTGGATTTTGTCTATTAGTACAAAATATTTGTAGGTTAAAAAACTCAGTCCCTATGTTCACGATTAGGCAAGCCCATCCTGACGACTCGGAGATCTTAGCCCATATAGCCAGGCACACCTTTCAAGAGACTTTCGCCACGGAAAATAATCTCACTGATATGGATCTCTATTGTTCAAAGAGCTTCGGTACGGAGATTCAACGGCAGGAAATTCTAGATCCTAACTGTGCGACTATCCTGGCGGAGACAGAAGACCAGTTAATAGCCTTTGCCCAAGTTCGGTTACACTCACCCAAAGAATGTGTTGCTGCCGATCGTCCCGCAGAACTCCAGCGATTGTATGTTGGAAAAGAGTGGCATGGCCGAGGTGTGGCACACAAACTCATGTCTAAAATTCTATCCACAGCATCAGATGCTGGAGCGAACCATATATGGCTTGGAGTTTGGGAACATAATCCCAGGGCAATAGCCTTCTATGGCAAGTATGGGTTCAAAGCTGTGGGTGAGCATATATTTCAATTCGGTAGCGATCCGCAACGGGATTTGGTGATGATGGCAGAGATTCACAAATCGTTTATTGCTTAACATTGCGGAGACATAGCCATGTTCCGGCCCGGCGTGCCTATGAAAAATCTGGTTTCAATGTTCGAATTCCAAGTGCTTGGATGTGTAGAGCACTATAAAATTTTGTTTCATTTCCAAGTCGTTCCAAAAATAGTTTGAGAAGCGATAAACAGATTATATAGAAATAAAATATTCTTGAAACAAATGTGAAAAGATAATAACTGACCGATAGACTCAAAAAGATGACTGATCCATCAAAACAAAATAATAACCAGAAAGAGAAAAATAGCATTGCAGTACAGCTTGCTAAGATAACTGCTGTTCAGGCTGTTTTGGTTGCATTGATCGCCATGATCTCTTCTGTCATCACAGGAGTACTCAGTTACGAGGCAGGTATAAAAAATGTGATTGATTCGCCCAAAGTAGCCGACGCCGCTAACGGGAATGATTCTCCTGATCTATTGGAGACACCGCCGAGCCCTAAAAATAGAGGGAATGCAACTGACAAAGAGCCGATCATCATAGTTATGGACTCTCATAATACTGAGGCTGTTTATGGTCAGACGATGAAAAGGCTGTTTGGGAGTAACACCGATGATATAAGCGAGATAATTGATGATATATATGGCTCTGGAAATATAAGAAGAGAAGCTACAAATCCTGCATGGAAGAGAGAAGAGTCTATTATAGCTCAGGAGCCAGACCTGATCATAATTCATAAATCAGCTTTCTACGATTATAAATTAGTCAATGACAGATCTGATTTAGACAAGCTTGTAGATGTTCTAGATTCGATAGTTAGAGGCACCGAAAATACTCACTTCCTTGTGTATAGTAGCGGATTTTGCAATACAGCAGGAGAACAAGATCTATACACAGCAGGTACACAAGAGCTTGTGCGGAGAATAGACAATTTTTCAGACCTGAAGGATAAAGTGCATTACTTTGGAGTATGCTATGCAGCGCATGAGGATAAAGAGATTTGGAAGAATGATACTCTCAGGCGCATGTTTAAACAAAGGGTGAAAGATATTCTGCAACCATCTTCGTAAGATGATTTGCATTCATAGCTAACACAAAGATTTACGATATTTTTATCCAGGTAGCTCACAGATTTAAATTATCAGATATTTTGTTTTCTCTCCACACCGTTTGAAAAGCGCTAGCTCCGGTTAGTCAAGTAATCAGCCAATCTTTAATCAAAGCATTTACCTGTTCTGGGGCCTCCTGCTGTACCCAGTGGGAAACACCGGGCAGATAGTGAAGGGTAAAATCCGTTACTAAAGATGCTGTACCGTAGGTTAAAAACTTGCTAAGGGCGATATCTTCTTCTCCCCAAATCATTAGTGTAGGAATCTCTAGAGGCGTTGCTAAGACCGTCTGCTGTTCTGGGGATATTGGCTTAATAAACCGATGAAAGTTAGCACGGTAGTAGTTGAGCATGGCAGTCAGCGCACCAGGCTGCTGGGCATTGAGCCGATACACAGCTAGCACATCGTCTGAAAAGCGGCTTTTATCCACCGCACTGGCCTGTAAAACTCTCCCCAACAGCTGGGCATTGTTGAACCCAAGTAGCCATTCTGGCAGCCAGGGAATCTGGAAATAAAGAATATACCAAGATTTTAAGTACTGGGGAAACTTACGCATACCGCGAGAGAACAACAGCGGATGGGGTAAATTCATTACGATCAGACGCTCTAGCGATCGCACCTTCTGCAGGGCAAACATCCAGGCAATCGCCCCACCCCAATCATGGGCCACCAGCATCGTTGAAGCAGCACCGCTAGCATCTATTAGCCCAGCAACATCCGCCACCAGACAGTCCAAATCGTAGGCGGCTACATCTTCAGGACGACTGGAGCGACCATATCCGCGCAGGTTAGGAGCCCATACCCGATAGCCAAGCTCTGCCAGCAGCGGCAGCTGATATCGCCAGGAATAGGAGCTTTCCGGAAATCCATGGAGGCAAAGAGCCAGCTTTGGGCCGGTGCCACAGGTACTCACTTCAAAGGTAAGACCGTTGGCTGCAATAAACTCAGTTGCAATGGTCGGAGCAGCAGACATGATCAGAGATTTAAACCAGCGGCCCCTTCAATGATATTAATGGGCTGTACACACTTGTCAGACTGAACCCAGTCTATTCTGCTCTGTAACATTTACCCAGGCTCCTTTCATGCTCGCGTCTACCAAAGAACTGCTAGAGAAAGCCCAAGAACAGTCCTACGCCATTGGTGCTTTCAATTTATATAATCTCGAAGGCGTCAAAGCCGTGGTCAATGCGGCTGAGGCCGACAACAGCCCGGCAATTATCCAAATTTTGCCCAATATCTTGGAGTATGGCGGGACGCCTTTGGTTAAACTTTTTATCGAAGCAGCAGACTCGGCCAAGGTCCCCATGTCGGTTCATTTGGATCACTGTGACGAGCGGACCCACATCGAGACAGCCTTAGACGCTGGGGTGCAATCAGTCTTAGCAGACGGGTCCAAATTTTCCTTTCAAGAAAATCTTGCATTTACCCGTGAAATGACGGCTCTAGCCCATGCCCAGGGAGCCACCGTAGAAGCAGAAATTGGCCGAATCAGCGGTACCGAAGATGGCATGACGGTGGCCGCTAAAGAAGCCAAGATGACCGATCCTTATCAGGCAAAGCAGTTTGTTGCAGAATCTGGTGTAGATTTTCTTGCAGTTACCATTGGTAATGTTCATGGCCAGTATCACAGTGAACCTCGGTTGGATTTTAGACGTCTGGCCAAGGTACGTCAGCATCTAGACATTCCGCTAGTGCTGCACGGTGCGTCTGGCTTGCCGGCTCTGATGATTCAGCGATCAATTGAGCTGGGAGTCTGCAAGTTTAACGTTAATACTGAGGTTCGACAAAAATATCTTCAGTTTTGGCGAGAATATGGAAAAACTGATTCTAAACGCGATCTTTTAGACTGTCAGAAAGCATCAACGGGGGCCATGCAGGAAATTATTGCTCAAAAGATCAGGTTATTTGGCAGCGCTGGCAAAGCTTAGGGATTGAGGATTTTACACGATCTAAAAATGAATGCTGCAGAGACGTTCGATGGAACGTCTGTACGTCCCATAGTAGAGCCTAATCAACTGTATTCTTTAGAGAATAGTTTGTCGGCTACGTTGTTCTAGCTGAGATTACTCCTTTTGTGTGATGGTTGCGCTTAGCCAGCACCGCTAATCGACAATATGCTGCCACAAAAGAAATAGTAGCGATAGATACAAGCTAGTGTAGAAAATACCAAGCCGTAAGGTTCCTAACCCCAAATACCGGAGCGTTGTTATCACCGGTTTCCTCATGATATGCCACTGGTTTTGGGACCAAATGAGGAGGGTCACATTCGTAGCTAACGCGACAGATAGTACCCCAGTAGCGTTGGTCCAATATTTTTCACGGGCTAACCAGCTGACCGTCGTCGCGCATTGTACGGGGTCTGAACAAAGCTAGGATCTCGCAGGGGAGAAACCAGATAGGCCACCAAGACGATACCTACTATTAGAAATAGCACTATACCTAGGCTCGTTAGGACTATAGAATCTGTAGATTTATTAGTCACCTTAAAGATTTGATTATTATGAAACTGCTGTGTAATACCTGGCTAGGCCACTGGGGGAAAGGATTCTAAAAACCGCATGAGGCTATTCAAAAACTGTTTCCCTAGGAGAGCCCCGAGAAGACCACAAAACAAAATGATTATCCCCGTCGCTGTCAGATTCCAGGTCGTTAAGGTTGGCGCAATCAGGACCCATGGAATCAGAGAGACGATTAACCCCAGCACAGCGCCGAGCAAAAATTGATAGGCAATATCTTTAGCAGAACGAGGGTCTGAGCTGTTTTTCTGATGTGTCATATTCTTCCTTTTTGGATGTTTTGTTAGATGAAGCTTTGAGACAAACTGAGGGAGGTCTTTTCAGTCCATGCTAGCAAATTTTGTTTGCCCGCTAAATGATTGACCAACTACCTCGTTAAGTGGACCTACGAGTGCTACGCAAGCACCTGCCTGACTAATGGCAACTTTCGTAGGAGACTACTAATACCAAAGCAGAGGGGAACGCCAATGACCGTTACCAGACTAAATTTGGTAAGCGGATCGATAGAAGCGTGAGTAAATGTGAGCTGTAAATAGAGAATAACTAAAAGATGGATGAGATAGACCGTATAAGCATTGTTTGAGAGAATTCGTAAAATTTTGTTCTGAAAATTGAGCTTTTCTCGAAACAGAACGAGTAACCCTGCGCACAGCCCCACGCAAATCGTGGATTCCCAACCGCTCCACACAGCGGAACGCCAGTCCCAGCCACCCCCGGCAGTCATGTCGGGTAGATGGGCAACACTATAGGCGTAGCGCAACAGGGCAGCACTGAGACCAATCCCCAGCCAGAGAAATCCTTGGGTTTTACCGATCTGTCTAAGCCAGCTGCGGCGAGCGGCCATTATGCCGACGATAAAAAGGCTGACATACTGGGGCAGGTGAGCAATCTCGGTGGGTACAAATCCAAACAGCTGTACCCATCGATCAATGGGATACTCAATGCGAACAATAAAGGTGATAATCGTTAGGCTCAGAAGATAGGCCACCATCAGGCAAGAGCCTGGACACTTTGCGAGAAAATCTATACTCCATTGGTGGCTAATCTGTCGCCAAAGGCTATAGCAAACCGCATAAAACAGTAGATGAACTAAAAACCAAAGATGGGCAACTTCGATTTTTAGGGGATGTAGATAGGCTTGCATGATAAATGCAAAGAAAGAAACTGATGGGGCATCTAAGCGATACAGCACAATGGGAAAGACCAGTAGGCTAAAAAAGACTAAGGGAATACCCAAACGCTGAAATCGAGTGAGCAAAAACTGTTGGATTCCCTTGCTGTCGTAGGCCGCTGGTAAACAATATCCTGAGATCAAAAAGAAGAGTCCCATAAAGAAAGCGGCGTTAACCGCAAAAAATGGACCCAAAATAGCGGCCCGTTCGGGGTTGGCAATGGGCCATGCTCCCCCGGTTGGCCCATAGGGCTGAGCCGCGTGGTGGGCGACCACAAGGATGGTCAGACAGGCTCGAAGATTGTCGATAAAAAGCAGTCGAGTGCCCATGGATTCTGTGGATGCACTACTGTTTGGCAGATGGATTGTTTAGTCGATCCAGGGCCGTTGCGATCGCACGTTCTTTTTGAGGATCGGCTCCTTGGGCATACTCCACCGGAAATGGCACCGTCACATCCGGGGTAACGCCCACCCCTTCTAAACGTATCGTCTCATCAACATATACGTCCGCAACAGCCACATACAGCAAACTATCGTCGGGCATAATAAACGCTCGTCCGGCAGTGACCGCTCCGGCGGTGGTGGTTCCCACAACGGGGCCAATGTCGTACTGCTGAAAGCCGTAGGCCAAAATCTCTTTGGCGCTGCGACTGCCGCCATTGACCAGCATCACCACCGGTTTATTCCACTGGCTACGGTAGGTAACCGGGGTGCGATCGCGACCAATATTAGTCAGGCTCGGTCCTCTAGCTGTATATACATTTAGCGCCGTTAGCGGGGCTCCACCCCAGCCGTCTCGTAAGTCCAGCACGAGGGCATCCGCATCCTTTAGACGACCATAGAACAGCTCGTTTTCTAATTTCTCCTGATATTGGTCTCCGGCATAGGACCAAATATGAACATAGCCAATCTGTTTACCCGCCTTTTGAATCACCTCTATACTGTTGTCCATCGCCTCCAAAAACATGGTGATACCGTCATAGAGCCGGGGTGTGACCGTCACCGCCTTCTGACTATTGCCATTGGGTCGTACCTGCATCTGCACAGGCCGACCGGCCTGACCCAAAAACGAACGAATTGGATGAAACGGTTCTCCGGCGACGCTCAAAATTTGGTCGCCCACCTTTAGACCCGCCTTGTCCGCCGAGCCGCCGTCAAAGATAGCCTTGATAAATGTGTTACCTGCTTTCTCATGGGTGACAATGCCAAGGCCGGTATACTCCAGCTTGCCCTCTGGAAACCGATCGGCCAGTCGGGTCTTAAATTCAGAAATACGCGGATAGAAAATCCCTAGCAGCTGATAGTAGGCGGGTTCATCCGGTGTATAAAGATGGGTGTGGGACGTGTTTAGCTGGCTTAGCATCTGATTGATCAAAGTTGCTTTCTCTTCAGAAGCTGCAACCTGGGGTCGATACTGTTCTCCTAACGCGCTCCAGTCAACACCGTTAAAATCCGGATCGTAAAAATTGTCATTGACCGTTTCCCACACCGCGTCAAACAGCGGCTGCGGCTGTGATGCCACGGGACTTGTCAGCCGCTGTAATAGGCCAAAGGACAGGCTAACTACAAGCATAATCAGCAGTCCCTGGAGCCAGATTTTCTCTCGTCTAAAAACCATGGCTAAGACAGGGCTAATGAATCAGGAGAAGAGAGGGGAATATGGGTCTGGATAACGCGATCGATGGCGTCTCGACGCTGCTCTGGCACCCTGATATTTGTACTAGCAGGCAAAAATGCAAACCGTGGGCGCATTTGAATAACGAGGATATTGGGATAGTTCGTATCCCAGGCGTAGGACTTCATTCGCTGCCATGGAATAAAGTTATATAAAAAGCACAGGCCGTTTTCTCTAAGTTCAAGTTGGTTTAACCCAAGGGAGAAAATAAACGCAGCCAGCACCCACCAAAAGGCAACTTTTAGAGCAAGCTGTGCAACTTCGGTTGAACTCTGGGCCACCTCAGTTAACGTCAGCCATGCAATCCCGGTAATCACGGCTGCGATCGCAAACTCTGCTAGACCCAGCCAGAACAGCATGCGATTGTGCCAGGTGCGACCGACATTAAGCTGTAGGCTACCCGCCCTGCGTTTGCGCACGGGCCAGCTCACCAGCCATAGACTCGCACTAATGATGTAGGCCAGATGGATAAAGCTCCAGCCCGACTGTTTCCAGGCAGCAACAAACGCAGAGGTAAATGCGATCGCAAACCCCAATACAATCCAGGGCAGCGCCTGGTTCGTCTGCCGCCGGGCAGCGGGCTGCCCCATGGCCTTAACCAACAGCCCATAGCCAGCCAATAAACCCAGACCGACCGATAGTACATAGCTCAAAAACCAAGCCATAGGTATTCGCTACAAGTGATGTCTGCTTCAACTTTAAAAGCCTCGTTCTGAAATTCCCATGACAAAAGTCATTCTTGACAATGACATTCCGACCTGGAACGGAGCGTACTTCAAACTTAAACTGTCGAGTAGTTGGGCACAGAAAAACAGATTACGATGAGCATACGGCCCTTAAAAACTCAAAAAACAACATTTTTACTAGCCTGGACAACGGCTCACCTGATGGGTGGGTTTCTCATTGGCTTTTTAGAAAACAACGGGGCCCAGTTTATGGCCACCCTAATATTGTCTGGAGCCATCATTGGTTCATGTCAATGGGTCACCCTAAGATGGGCCGGTATGGGGCGCTGGCTGTTTTGGCCTTTGGCCAGCGGCCTTGGCTGGATTGCTAGCACTATTTTAGTCAGCACGCTGCCGTTGGATACGACGGCTCTGGTAGCTCGCTTTGGGCTATGGGAGGTGTTCTGGCTCAATCTAATCAATCAGCCCCTATGGATTTTGGGCATGGCAGCCATCCAAGGCGTGATGCTGCCCTACTCACGCCAGCGACCTACACGCACCCTCGTACTGTGGCTGCTAGCCAGCTGTTTGGGAGCCGCCACCCATGGAGCCGTGAGTGCTATCTTTTGTCGCCTCTATTGCCAGATACTGCCTCAGGCCCTAGTTGGTATCGTTGAGGGACTGGGCTGGGGAGCCTATGGCAAGATTACAGGCATGGCGATGATATGGATTGTTAGCCATACCGATCAATCGGAGACTTAAGACCGTCTAGATTGGTTCACCCATTCATGCAGGGTGAGCTGTGGACGATGAGAATAGCTACTTTTTAGCAGCGTCTTTGCCACGGGTCGCGATACTTTTGCAATAGTTGGTAATAACTTGGGTCCTAATATGACAGCGCCCAGACCCACTAAGGCCAGATAGTTACCATTATGGCCATCTTCTAAAAGTTCTCGAAAATGAAATCGGAGAACTGATTTCTCTAAATGAACCAGAGACATAAAACCAACCTTGTGTCGCTAAACCGGTTAATGATGGCCATTCCTATTTAGCTTATTCTATCTAGTTTTATGCGATTTGAATTAAAGACGGCGATCAAACCTCGATAAATTTTTGCTAACTGGCCATGCGCTTGGGGTTTAGCTGATGCTGCAGTAGGGGTTTAAGGCTGTTTGCCCCGGCTATGATGGCCGATCCGTTATGAATAGCGGTGGCCATTAACGGATTAAGCCCCCGAGTGGTGGCAACACCTAAGGCCGCCAGGTTGGGAAGCACCACCAGACCAATATTTTGGTCGATTAGGGCACGGGTTTGACGTGCGATCGCAAGCACCTCTAAAAAATCGAGCAGGTCATTTTTCATCAGGACTACATCAGCCGTCTCGCGTGCCACCTCGGCCCCTCGGGCAAAAGAAACCGAAACATCGGCATAGGCCAGTGCAATAGAATCATTCAAACCATCCCCCACAAACGCCACCGTATGACCCGCTTTATGTAAATCTCGGATCGTCTGCGCCTTTTGCTCAGGAAATGCCTCGGCACACACATGCTGACTGTCCAGCCCCAACTCTTGGGCTACTTGAGCTGCCCGATGCGGATTATCTCCCGTTAACAAGTAGAGAGCGATTCCATACTCTTTTTGTAGGCGTTTCACCAAATCGGCACTTTCTGCACGTAGCGGATCGGTGTAGCGAATTGTCCCCTGAAACTGACCGTCGCAGGCCACATAGATAAGTGAGGCTGTAACAGTCTCCGAGTCCAAGGGCATAGAACAATCTGCCCAACGGATATCCGACGCTCGCAAGAAGCGCTCACTACCGACTAAAACCTCACGCCCTTCAATATGAGCCCTCACGCCTAGACCCACCTCATAGGTCCAGCACTCTCTCGTTAATAACGGAATTTTCTGAGTGTCGGCATATCGAGTAATCGCCTCGGCCACCGGATGATTGAGCCGTTGTTCTGCAGAAGCGGCCAGCTGCAAAATGTCAGATTTTGTCAAACTAGCGGTCGCCGGTTGAACATCTACCACCGTAATCTGTCCTTCGGTCAGAGTGCCTGTCTTATCAAACACAATCGTGTCGACATGGGCCAGCTGCTCCAGGGTGCGTCCACTGCGAATTAAAACACCGTGACGGGTGGTGTGGTTGAGGGCGCTTAAAAAGGCCATGGGAATAGAAACACGAATGCCTGTGACAAAATCCAGAGTCAAAATTGACGCCGTTCGCGCCGGATCATGGGTTGTGAGTAACACAATACCGGCCAACAACAGCGACGGCAAAATTAGCCGATCGGCCACCTGTTCGGCATAGTTTGCCATCCGCGTATCGTACACAGGGGCCTGCCTTAGCAGCTCTAACCCCGCTGCTGCCCGAGTATTACGCCCCACACGCTCGGCTTGCACATACAATTGTCCTGAGCGCAGCAGCGTTGATGCATACACCTGGGTACCGCTCTGACCGACCACCGGCATAGCCTCACCAGTCAAACTCTGCTGGTCGATAATGGCATCTCCTTTGAGCACAGTGCCATCCACCGGAATCTGCTCACCGGGATACACCACAACCGTTTGGCCCACCTCCACCCGATCGCTTGCAATCTGATGCGGCGGCGAGTCGGACGTCTCTATCACCCAGGCAAAGTGGCCAATGGCATCTTCTAAATTGGCGGCCTGCGCCGCTGTGGTACGGGCGGTCTGCTCTCGAATAGCATCGCCTAACTCATGCAGGGTCAACACCAGCGCCGGGGTGAGTAATTTGCCCTGATAGGCTCCCAGACTAAGGGCCAACAGATCTAGACAGTCAATATTAAACTTACGGTAGGCAACCAAACTATTCACGGCCCGTTTACCCACAGGAAAGACAGCTGCGCACAGAGTGACAACAGCGGCTGCACGCATACCCGGCAACCACGACAGCCGACTGGCCAGGGCAAAACCAGCAGCCAACACCGGTAACTTTAACCCCGACGATGGGCTTGCCTGCTTTGGAGATAGCTGGCCCGAGCGGTTATTAGAATCCAACGATGGCTGTTGACAGCGTGTTTCTAGGTCTATTAGCAGCTCCTGCAGAGTGGGCTCAATTTCTGGAACATAGCAAATCACTAGTGAGCTAGCCGCCCGATTAATCCGCACCGACCGGACCCCAACGATCTGTTCTAGGGAGCTATGTAAGTCCCACTCACCGACCAGTCTCAGGGCTGGGATCTGCAATCGTAGCCGTCCTGGTAGATGATGCATCACCTGCCAAGTGTCCATAGATTGCGTCCGTAGCTGGGTCGTAAACCCAGACGAATATGCTGAAAAATGCCGTTCAGTCATAATCTTGTTCAACAGCTCAGGAGTAAGAATTTAATAGTTTCCCACTGTTAGCTTCTAGAATTTGGGATAACTTTTTCCCTCCTGGTAGGGGCGGGCTGGTCACTGACGCTAGTATCCGATCTTTATCCCTTGGCCTGATCTAGAATTTTTAACAACCGTAACCCTAAATCTAGTTCTGAGAGACCGCTATCGATATATTGAATCACCACTGAAGCCGCTGCTCGATTAATCCGCACCTTAGAAACAATCGAGTCGTTTAACAGTGACGTTTCTAATCGTTTAGCAAAGTTCTGATCTTCTTGTAGCTGAAGGATCTGCAACCGAATGCGCCCCGGTACAGAGTGGAGGACTTTATAGTCGTCTTTGGTGGTTGCACCTGCACGAGCCCCGTTAACTTCTGCTGGCCGAACAGTCGCTTCATGCTTGAGTTGGTGCATGATCTGACGAGAGATGGCCGCAATTGTTAAATTGACAATCAGAGCATTGGCACCGCGCAAACGCAATCGGCTGGTGACTAACAAACCGGCTAGAACTGGCAAGATTACCGCCACCTCGCTGTATTCATCCAAGAGTTTTCCTGCTTGAGCAGGGACAGTCGGCGATTCGCTAATGGCAACCATAGTTAAAACTCTCTCTAAACGTTGTAGATCACATCATTTTTGCTAGCCAAGGCAACAAAATTAGCCGTTGCTGATTTCAAGGATGCGTCGGTCTATAGGAATTTTCACACACCAGCGTCTGGCAAATAAAATCATCCCGAGGATCAGCAACGCCCAAAATTAACTAGCCTCCACCATGAGACGTACAGACGTTGCATGCGACGTCTCTCCGGTATTATTTTCTAGAGCTTATGCAACCCTTACCCCTAATCCATCAATTCTGCATCGAAGATGATTGAGATTGTCCTGAAGCAGATGATGTTGAAGCAATGGCTCCTAGGGATTCTCCTCTGGCTTCTGCTTTAGCTTCTGCCGCAATATCGGCCAAAATCTCACCGGTTTCGGCGATTGCCTGTTTTGTTTTTTCGAAGGCGGTCACACCTGTCTTAATGGTGGCTTTTAGCACAGGTCGTACAATTGGCAGGACCACTGGGGTAAGCGCAACTGTGACCACTCCAACGGCCACAACCTGACCGGCATTCAGACCCGTAAGTTCTGTCACTCTTGTTCTTAATCCGATGTTTTGAGGCAGTGGATTTGTCATAAGCTTGCTCCCTGGATTAAATCAAAAACTTCAAAGCCTTTAATGGCAATACAAGCACTCCGCAAAAGTTTGTTGAGTAGTTCGGCACTAATTTCTATACAGACATTGTATCAATCATCTTCTCAAAAACATCTGTTTTTGCTGAGTTTTTAACGGCTTCGTTGATGCTATCAAACAATCGTCAACCCATTGAATTAAACAGTCGCTCCGTATCTAGTGAAAGAAAAATGCAATAGCTCATGACGAGCATTTGAGAAGATCTTAGAAGCTGTCAACCGATGCGAAAAGAATCTTCTGGACAGCCTCTAAAGCCTGTTGAGAAAAAGTTTCACCTCAGGCTATTGATGTGCCGCTATGGGATCTCTCCTTTAGGCTGTATAAAATCTATGAACCCATCATAAATATGACCAATCTTTAATTCTTGCCCTGGTCATTGCACTATCAGATTAATAGATTTAGCTCAATGACTTTAGAAAGCCAATGTCATCAGAACTCTATTTCCAAACAAAGTTGAAAACATGTGCAGACGCTACAAAAATTTTCTTAATAGAAGACCAAACCTTCTTTATTAAGAGAAACTTAAGCACTTTGATCGTTCTGGGTATTTCTACTATCTTTTTAAAGATAAGAACAAGTAGCAACAAGATAAAACTTTAAAAGCGGCCTATTACAAGAATAGGTGGCTAAGATATTCTCTTTTATTTCAGCTAATTTTCTCTAGTTTCTTGATTTATTCGCCATTTGGCTACTGTGATGGCGCTTAACTCTCGTTGTGAAAAGCACCGTAAGAAATACTAAGAGCAGCGTCTGAAGCTTATGTTTACTTGATACAGATTCTCAATAGAAGTTGGAGCACAGCCATGGATGACTATCGGCGTCGCGGTTGGCAGAAGTTTACTTTCTTCGGAGGGCAGTTAGAACGGCCAGATGTAGAAGCGCATCAGCTGTCACCGCCAGGGAATGCTGTCAAATCATTTCCTTTATCCCAGACCCATACGGGCGACCGTGTCTGGATAGTGGGGTTTACTACCGGGACAGAAGGAATAGAGCGTTTAGCCAGCATGGGACTGACTCGCGGCACTGAATTGGAAATTGTTAATCGAACAGCGGGCGGTTCGATTATGGTGGCCGTGGCCAATACCCGTCTGGGCTTAGGAGTGGGCGTCGCCGACAAAATCTATGTTCGGCGATCGGGCATTCAGGAGACTCCTAACGGCTTACTTCAGCAAGACAATGCTAACCAATACCTTACCCAGGAGAAGTCAATGCAAACTCATCTTCGCGATCTGGCCGTGGGTGGCCAGGGTCGTGTGACTGGATACAGCCAAGGGACCACCGGCTATCGCCAGCAGCTGCTGGCGATGGGATTAACCCCCGGCACTGAATTTACGATTACCCGCCAAGCTCCGTTGGGAGATCCGGTGGAATTAAAGGTACGAGGATTTCAACTCAGTCTGCGTAAAGCCGAAGCCGATGCTCTGATTGTGGAGGCCATCGATCATGCCTAACCGAACGATTTGCCTGTCAGGCAACCCGAACTCTGGGAAAACAACGCTTTTCAATGAATTAACAGGGGCCAATCAGCGGGTGGGGAACTGGCCCGGTGTCACGGTCGAACGGAAGGAAGGAACACTTCAGTTTGAGAACTGGCAAATTAATTTGGTGGACCTGCCGGGAATCTATTCCCTGGATGCCTTAGATGGACAAACGGGGCTAGATGAAACGGTAGCCCGCGACTATTTGCTCTCAAACGAGGTGGATCTGGTTATTAATAATGTCGATGCGTCTAATTTGGAGCGCAACCTTTATTTGACAACCCAGATTATGGAAATGCGTCTACCCATGGTGGTAGTGCTCAATATGACCGATGTCGCTCGCGATCGCGGACTAAAGATCGATCCGACTATCCTGTCTAATCGGCTGGGCTGTCCGGTGGTTCCCATGGTGGCGGCGCGATCTCAAGGAGTATCTGACCTAAAGCAGACGCTGGATCGAGCCCTACAGACCCCGGCTAAGCCTCGGCCCTATGTGGCCTATCCGCCAGTGGTAGAAGATGCGATCGCAGCGCTGATGCCAACCATTTTAGAGCGGGAAACCCAGTCTCCTGCCGACGCTCGCTGGCTGGCACTTAAGCTATTAGAACAAAACAACCAGGTGGCCCCCAGCCTGGGCGACCCGGCCCTGGTAAAACTGGCAACAGAAAACCGACGTCGCATTCACCAGGTACAGCAAGAAGACATTGACATTATCCTGGCCGACAGCCGCTATGGCTGGATTCGACAGCTGGTACTAGGCGCGGCAGAACGCACTCACGAGGTCAGCAGTACCACCTCCGATCGGTTAGATCGTCTGGCTCTCAACCGCTGGCTGGGGATTCCCATTTTCTTAGGAATGATGTACGCGCTATTTCTGCTCACCATCAACGTGGGAGGTGCCTTTATCGATTTCTTTGACATTGCCGCAGGCACCATTTTCGTGGACGGGTTTGGTCAGCTGCTGGGGCAAATCGGTCTACCGCAGTGGCTGATCGTACTGTTAGCCAACGGCATGGGTGGAGGTATCCAAACCGTGGCCACCTTTATCCCCATTATTGGCATTCTCTTTTTGTTTTTAGCCCTGCTAGAAGACTCTGGGTACATGGCCCGAGCCGCGTTTGTGATGGATCGCTTTATGCGATTTATTGGGCTACCCGGCAAATCATTTGTGCCCATGTTGATTGGCTTTGGCTGCAATGTGCCTGCGATTATGGCCACCCGCACCCTAGAAAACAAACGGGATCGTCTGCTGACAATCATGATGAATCCGTTTATGTCCTGCGGTGCCCGTCTGCCGGTCTATGCCCTGTTTGCCGCCGCATTCTTTCCCATTGCTGGTCAAAATGTTGTCTTTGGCCTGTACCTGATTGGGATTGCCATGGCGATCTTTACCGGGCTAATGCTCAAAAATACTCTCTTAAAGGGTGAGGTCTCCCACTTTATTATGGAGCTGCCCCCCTATCATTTACCTACGTTCAAGGGAGTATTGTTGCGAGCCTGGGAACGACTCAAAAGCTTTATGTTCCGGGCCGGTAAGGTAATTGTCCTGATGGTGATGGTGTTAAGCCTTTTAAATTCTATCGGTATCGACGGGTCCTTTGGCAATGAGGATAGCGATCGCTCAGTGCTCAGCAGCGTCAGTCGCACGGTGACTCCAGTATTTTCACCTCTAGGCTTGCAACAAGAGAATTGGCCTGCCACGGTGGGCATCTTTACAGGAGTCTTTGCCAAAGAAGCCGTTGTGGGCACCCTGGATTCTATCTATGGAGCCTTAGGAGAAGAGGCTGGCTCAGCCGATGAACCCTTCAATTTTTGGGGCAATATCGGTGCAGCCTTTGCCTCAATTCCAGCCAACTTATCTGAGGTCCCTGGCATGTTACTCGATCCGCTAGGGCTGAGCGTAGGCGATGTCAGTGCAGTTGAAGCCGCTGCCGCCGAGCAAGAAGTCGGGGTCGGTACCTTTGGGGCCATGGTTGCTCGCTTTGACGGCAAGGTGGGAGCCTTTGCCTATCTGTTATTTGTGTTGTTGTACTTCCCCTGCGCGGCTGCCATGGGGGCAGTTTATCGGGAAACTAACTGGGGTTGGACCACCTTCATCGGCTGTTGGACCACTGGGCTGGCCTATGCTACAGCCACGTTGTTCTATCAGCTAGGCACGTTTGCTCAGCACCCAGTTCAGTCAATAGGATGGACCGTAGCGGTTGCGATCGCACTTGGTCTAACCTACGTTGGCATGAAATTGGCTCACCCCAGACGACAACGACACCAGCAGATCGCCCATGAAGCCCATTGATTAATATCCCAACCGTTTGCAGCTTCTTATTTGCAAGGGGCTGCAAACAGCTGTTTTTAGGCTGTCGCTCTATGATTTTAAAGGACCTTCAGGACTATATCTCTGAGCAGCATAAAGTCTCTCTAGCACAGATCGAAGTCAAGTTTGGAATTGAAGCAGCGGCACTGCGAGGGATGCTGAGTCAGTTAATTTACAAAAAACGAGTACAAAAATCCCCACTACCCCATCGCTGCCACGGCTGTCTCATCTGTTCCCAGGAATCCCTAGAATTTTATGAATGGCTCTCACCAAGGGGGGCCCATACAGCAAACCAGGACAATGTTTCAGAGTCAGTAGCCTGTGGCGGCGCTTGCCATAGAATCCGCAATGTCAACTCCATTTAAGGGGGGTGAGCTGCTGACCTCAGGCATCTCCAAACTTCGCAAAGACCTCAGCTTCAGTCATATCCTGAGTTTCGTTAGCAAAACAATAAAAGGCTGGTTTGTGGTCTATAAACACCTGATGGTCAAAGACAAACGTTGTATCATCATCAAATGAACCCGCTATCATAAAATACTGACGATTCTGCTTTAACCGGTAAAAAAGACTGCTGCCACACAGCTTGCAAAAGCCTCGTTCTGCCCATTCAGATGAGCTAAACGTCGCGATATTATCTTCGCCCTCAAAGATAACCTCTGTGCCACAGTCAATGGCCATTAAAGGACCGCCACTCCACTTACGACACATACGACAGTGACAGGCACCTACGCTTGTGTTCATAGTCTTTACAGTAAAGTGTACGGCACCGCAAAGGCAGCTGCCTTTACCCATCAGATCTGTCATGGCTATGTTCCAGGAGTTTATACGATTTATATTTCAAAAAGTCACTAAAACCTACTGACAAGAGTACTCTGTATAGGCCGCTATGCGAGCAAAACACTACAGGTAGGTTCTCTATAGTTTCTTAAAAGTAAAATTGCATTGAGCTCTATCCAGTAGACGTTAGCACTTTAACAATCTCTGGTGCTTCACTTAATCGCAATCTAATAGCTAGAGTTTCTTACTCCTCACTACCCCATAGAAATCCGTTCAACTGTCCTTTTTGCGTGCCATTGCTCATCTCTAAAACTGAGCCAGCATTCATAGCAGAGGGCAGCCACAAATAAGTATGGACCTGTCCCCGTCCTTTGATTTCAATACAGCCTCGATCTTCAAATGAAAACTTATCTTTGAGCAGCCCATAGGTATCTGCACTCACCTGAATCCGGTCTATCACTCCATGGGACTCCATCCGGCTAGCAATATTGACCGCATCGCCCCACAGGTCGTAGCTAAATTTCTTTTTGCCAATTACTCCGGCAACAACAGGGCCTGTATTAATGCCAATGCGTAACTTAAAGGGATGCTGTTTGACCGCTACCTGCATATCAATGGCCATGGCCATCACCGCCTCTGCATGGTTGTCCATTGGCGCAGGTACCCCACCCACCACCATGTAGGCATCACCAATGGTTTTAATCTTTTCCAAACCGTGGCGCTCTGCTAAGGTATCAAAAATTGAAAAGATATCGTTGAGCTGGCACACAAGCTGAGTCGGGGCCGTATTGGCCGCTAGCTGGGTAAAGCCGACAATGTCGGCAAACAGGATAGTGACATTTTCAAAGCGGGAGGCGATGGCGGTACGGTTAGAGAGATCGTTTTTGAGTTGGTTTGCGATCGCAACCGGCAACACATTTCTCAACAGCGCTTCAGTTTTCTCTTGTTCGTTTCTCAAAGCGATCTCTGCTGCTCGTCGCTCCTGCACTTCCTGAGAGATTTGAGCAAACATCGAAGCAAACGCTCGAATCACATCGCCTAGCTCATCCTGGCGAGACTGTTGGAGACTCTTAAACACAGCTTTCTGGGGTTGATAAACTAGGCTAGCAGCATCACACAAATCATCGCGTAGCAGCAGCAGCGGATTGATCAGCATTCGCTCTAGCATAAAGATTGTTACCAGCGTCACAAAGGCCGCAATCACAACAACAATGCAAAAAATCAGAGCAGAATACTGCACCATATAGCGCTGAACACCGCTAGCATCGTGACGAATTACCAACACATAGCGATCCTGAAACTGTCGGCTGGGCCAGGCTACATCGTATCGGCTGCCTGTTAGCTGGGTTTCCACATCGCTTAGTCCAGCAGTGGGAATGGCCAGCGAGGGTACTTCACCAAATGTATCAATGAGCTGTCCTGTTTCGGTGTAAAGGGCGGCACCCACAATGATCGAATCAGGTTTTAGAGCAGCCTGAGCCTCTGTTAGCAGCGATCTGGGCTGCATGTCCAACATCGCGTTGGCTTTGATGGTCGCTAGCACTTCTTGCGAGAGGGTCTCTAATTCTCTTAACTTATCGGCCCGTCGCTGCCGATAGGACGGAACAAACACCACCAGTTCAATCGCTACCAGGCTTAAAAAAATCGACGTAACAATCTTTCGAGACAGTCGAGATTTTAAGAGTCCCAACGATGTCTGTAAAACACTAACCATGGCTACGGTCAACCACCATAACTTTGACTTACTATCCAGCTATATACCGGATATCGGATACCACCGAATATCTGTCGGATACTTATGTAGTTCCCATTGAGCTATCCAATTAAGCTATCCATAAGTGGTACAAGATGCGCCCGGCTGCCGTACACAGGCCAGCCCCCAGTTTTAGATTTTATAAAAGCTTTCTGGGAGCATCCTGAGAACTCAGCGTGTACTCCATGAGGGATAGCAGCCAGATTTGGGACTCAAGTCAGCACAACCGCCATAATCCCATGCGTTAGACTGATGAAGATTCACCCAAGCTTAAAACTTTAGACCTATGACCCTTGCTGTTCCGACCCTTACATCCCTACGGCTGCAAGAACTTCCCAGCCAGTACCAGGCGGCTAGTGATCGCTTTGATGCCAGCTGGGCGGCGCCGCTATCGACGCTTCTGGGTCTGGGTCGGGCGGCTGGCGCTGATTTTATTGAATTCTTTCTAGAGCGGCGTAACTACATTAGCTGCCTAGCAGAAGACGACGCCATTACCAGCATTTCGCCCAGTCTGACTACGGGCGCTGGCGTGCGGGTATTTAAAGGAAATTCTGACTGCTACGTCAGCACCAACGACGTCAGCTTTGAGGGTCTCAAAGCAGCCCTGGAGAAAGGGCTATCGATTATGGGGCTGCTGCTGCCGGCCACCTCAGCCTATGTGCCGGAGGTGACGCTAGAGATGTTTCGCGACTATGCCAGCACCAAAGAGAACTGGTTGACCAACTGCAGCTCGATGCAGGTGATGGGAGATGTACTGCTAGGGGCCAACGCTTCGGTAGAAAAAGCAGCCAAGCACCTCCAGGCTCGCCGCACTGCCTACTTTAGAGACTGGCAGGAAGTGCTGGTAGCCAGCAGCGACGGCACCTTTGCCCGCGATATTCGCCTGACTCAGTCGGTGGGGGCCAATGTGCTCTGCGCCGACGGTGAGCATCGTTCGTCCATCGGGCAGCGGCTGGGCAACACCAGCGACCCCAGCTTTCTAACGGCCTGGGACTATGGCACCACTGCCGCAGAACTGGCCGAGTCTGCCGGTAAAATGCTCTACGCCGACTACGTAGAGTCGGGCACCTATCCGGTGATTATGGCCAACCACTTTGGCGGCGTCATCTTCCATGAAGCCTGTGGACACCTGCTAGAGACCACCCAAATTGAGCGGGGCACGACGCCGTTTATTGATAAGAAGGGTGAGAAAATCGCCCATGAGAGTCTAACGGCCTGGGATGAGGGTCGCTCTAACGAATCCTTTGGCACCATTGACATGGACGATGAGGGTATGCCCGCCCAGCGTACGCTGCTGATTGAAAACGGCATTCTCAAAAACTTTCTGTCTGACCGAGCGGGCTCCATGCGTACCGGCCATCCTCGCACCGGCAGCGGTCGCCGTCAAAACTATACGTTCTCTGCCGCGTCTCGGATGCGGAATACCTTTATCGATACCGGCGACCATAGCCTAGACGATCTGTTTGGCTCGATTGAAAAAGGTATTTACTGTAAGAAAATGGGTGGCGGCAGCGTCGGGGCCACCGGTCAGTTTAACTTTGCGGTGGATGAAGCCTATCTAATTGAGAACGGCAAAGTTACTCGTCCTTTAAAAGGCGCCACGCTGATTGGTGAAGCGGTGGACATTATGCAAAAAATCTCCATGTGCTCTCAGGATCTGAGTCTGGCCCCTGGTTTTTGCGGCTCCATTAGCGGCAACGTCTATGTCACTGTTGGACAGCCTCACCTCAAGGTGGACAGCATTACCGTCGGCGGTCGTTAAACATCACAATCCCCTCCTGGGAGGGGTAGGGGTGGGTTAGCCGCTGAAGCGATCAGAGGACCCACCCCGGAGCCCCTCCCAGGAGGGGAGAAGTGTCGGTTTTATAGTGAAGAGTCTCGCACCACAACGCATAACCTCTATTACGACACGATCTTTTCATGTTTTTACGGTGGGCATTGCCCGCCCTTACCATCTCTCTTCAATAGGAAAATGTCTTCTAAAGTTACTGAAATCTCTTCTAACGCCCAAACAATTGCCCAGCGTTTGGGTATTGCAAAATATGATATTTACGGGGCCACCACCGACAGCACCAGCGTTCAGGTAGACAAAGGTGAACCTAAGCAGGTAAAGGCGTCTAACCGGGCTAGCATCACGGTGCGGGTATGGAATGACCAGGGCCGTCTAGGGGTGACCTCCACTACCGACGTGGATGAGCGCGGTCTAGAGCTGGCGCTAAAGACCGCAGCTGAGGCCAGCGCCTTTGGGGCCACTGAGAATATTCCTGACTTTAGCCCAGAGGCAACCGCGCCACTGCCCGAGGTGGATGTAGCGCTGGCAGAACCGGCTCCGGTAGGGACGCTGATTGAGCAGCTGGTGACGGCTGAGCAGGCGTTACTCAAGGCCCACGATGCGATCGCAAGTGTCCCCTACAATGGTCTAGCCCAAAGCGCGGTCGAGCATTTCTATGTCAACAGCGACGGGGCCCAGCGGAGCGAAGAGCGCACCTCCGCCTCGGTTTATCTGTATACCAAAACCGAGCAGGACGGACGCAAACCTCGCTCTGGTCACGCCGTGCGGATTGGTGTTGGCACCGACGACCTGGATGTAGACGGCTGTCTTAAGGAAGCTACCGAAAAGACCCTGAGCCATCTCGACTATGAAAAGATTGAATCGGGCAAGTATCGCGTGGTCTTTTCCCCCAACGCGTTTTTGAGTCTGATGCGGGCATTTGGCAACATGTACAACGCCCAGAGCATTTTAGATAAGCGCAGTTTGTCTACAGCGGAGAGTTTGAATAGCGCGATCGCATCGCCGCTGCTGTCGGTCTACGACGACGCGCTCCATACCGCTAACGTGAGTCCAGAAACCTTTGATGGGGAAGGCACCCCTACCCGCCGTCTACCCATTATCGAAAAGGGCGTTCTAGCCAACTTTTTACACAGCGCCGGTACCGCCAAACGTATGGGAGCTACTCCTACCGGGCATGCCAGCATTGGCGCTAAGGTCAGCGTCGGCAGTAACTTCCTACACATTACCCAGGGAGAGCCAGCAGAGACTAGCTACAGTCTAGACACGGCGGACAAGGTCATTTTGATCGACGAGCTGCAGGCGCTCCACGCTGGGGTAAACGCTCTTCAAGGCTCATTTTCTCTGCCCTTTGACGGCTGGCTGGTACAAAACGGGCAGCGCACCAGCATCGAGTCGGCTACCGTTGCCGGAGATTTTCGCCAGGTGCTGCAGTCGATTCTTTATGTCTCTCCCGATGAGGAAATTACTCCCAGCGGTGTGGCTCCCCACGTATGGGTAGATGAGCTGTCGATTACTGGTGAATAGTTTAGAGGGGTACATCAATTTCGATACATCATCTTGCTAATTAGATGTTTTCCTCTTAAAGATGTTCTATTTTGAACCGAATTTGGGGGTATACCGCGCTATGAGGTTATAAATACTCTCCCCACTATCGGTGCAAGAATGACAACCCCGACAGATTCATCTCTGAACCTTGGTCTACCTGACTTTTCTAAGCATGGTTTTCGTATCAAGTCTGAACTAGGGGTCAATCGAGCAGGCGGTCGAGTCACCTACTTGGCCAGACATCTCAAAACTCGACGACTGGTCGTCATTAAGCAGTTTCAGTTTGCTCGCTCATCTAACTGGGGAGGATATGAGGCCCTGCGCCAGGAAGGACAGGTGCTCAAGAGCTTAAAGCATCCAGGCATTCCCAGATATTTGGGTGTTTTTAAGTCCGACGACGGGTTTTGCATGGTCCAGGAATATAAGCGCGCCCAAAGTTTGGCCGAGCCTCGCAGCTTTGACCCTGAGGCTATCCGCCAGATAGCGATTGCTTGCCTAGAAATTCTGGTGTACCTGCAAAACCGGATTCCTCCGGTCATTCACCGCGACTTTAAGCCCGCCAACATTTTGGTCAGCAAAACGCTCAAGGTCTATCTGGTGGACTTCGGCTTTGCTCGCATCGGAGATGGCGAAGTCGGCGTTAGCAGCGTGGTTAAAGGCACCCTGGGATTTATGCCACCGGAGCAGATTTTTAATCGCCAGCTGAGTGAGGCATCAGATCTCTACGGCTTGGGGATGACCCTAATCTGTTTATTAACGAATACCCCCGCCGATCGGGTTGGAGACCTGGTCGACGTTACCTATCAGGTTGACTTCACCAGGCTTAAAGCCGATTTAAGCCCCCAATGGCTCAGGTGGCTCGAAAAAATGGTGCAGCCGCGCCTGGGCGAACGATTTGAGAATGCCGCTACTGCGTTAGAAAGCATTCCAGACCACGGACTGCGCCAGCCTCAGGCCCGGTTTAGTCAAAGCAACCTGGCTCTAAACGCTCGCACTCGCGGTGAAACATTGACAGCAGCCATTACCCTGACTAACGCTGTACCCCAAACTACCTTGACCGGTTCCTGGCAGGTGGCTCCCCACCAGAGCGACCCTGCTGACGCGGACAATGGCCATAGCTGGATTCAGTTTTTACCCACTCACTTTTCGGGTAATAACGTCACAACTCATATTCAAATCGATACCAGTAAATTGATGACTGGGGAAACCTATGAGCGCACGCTCTTGCTTAAAAGCAACGCTCACCAGACAGTCTCTTCCTTTAACCTGGCGGTTCAGACAGCTCCTCTGCCTTTTTTACGTAACCATGGCAGCCCCTATCGGCTGATTGCCGGTCTGTTGCTTGCCTGTTGGATAGCGGTATGGGTGCTCACGTCGCTCATACCAGACTACGATCCATCACTGTCCAGGATAGGCAACGCCCTAATCGTTTTGGCAACGTTTGGCAACGGGTTGGGATGGCAAATTGCAGGCTGGCTGCTCCATGAAGCTAAGCTTGATTCCCCCGCTGCTCGCATCACCATGATGGGGGGAGCCGTCGCCGTTGGTCTGGTTGCACCGCTGTGTTTGATCCTCAATCTGGCCGCTCCAGATGCTCTAACCTCAGCGATGACCATCGGTCTCGGTCTCGTGGGCGGTAGTCTATTGGGGGTCATCAACGGATTGACCATCAACCGCTTTTGGCAACGGGGCTTTAAACCTAAGTTTGCCGTTGGGCTTTCATTGTTAACTGGCTGTTTGGGAATGCTGCTAGGGCTCGTTCATGGATTAGCCATTAGCAATCCTTGGATAATTTTTGGTCTGATTGCTAATGCCGTTGGCGTCGGTGTGATGCTGGTCTATCTACCGATCGAACGCGCCCAGAGCGTTGCCCTATATCGCCGTAATGTTGAACAGCGTCTAATTCGTCCCTAGGCTAGTCAAACTTGCTAAGATGGGCTGGCCGCAGATTTTTGTATATCTTGAATAAGGGATTTGTACAATGACTCTTCGACGACTCACACCGTTTGTAGTACTTGGGACACTGCTAGCAGTCACAGGTCAGGCTTCGGCCCACATGGTTGAAACTAACTATGTCCTCGACCAGTTTGCTGAGTCTCAGCAGCAGACGCTGAAACTGGAGAGTACCTACAGCAATGGCGCTCCGCTAAAAGGAGCCAAGGTCAACGTATATTCTCCCAACAACCCGGTCACTCCCTGGACTCAGGGGGTAACTGATAGTCAGGGGCGCTTTAGCTTTAGTCCGGATCAGACCCTTGCTGGTGATTGGGAAGTTGTCATTGAGCAGCAGGGGCACGGTGATATCCTCACAGTTCCTGTGGATGAGTCGGGAGTGACACCTGAGCTGATTAGCGACAGCGGTGACACCGATATTCACTATGGCAGCAGCGCTCACCTGAGCTGGATATTGTCTTTAGGAACGTTGCTTGCTTTTGGGCTATGGCGTCGTCTCAAGTAGACAGTGCAAACGGCCTATCGCTGCTTGCAAATCAGCTGCCGTAGCTCCGATAGATCCGTATAGCCATCGGCCAAATTGATCAGTGAGTCGCTAGTCATGGACTGTAGGCTGACCAGTTCTATTCTCACCCCCAGACAGCTTAAGGCGTCTACAGCATAGGTTAAATGACCGTCGCCGCTGAGCAAGATAATGGTGTCGCAGTGGTCGGCTAGCCGAATCATATCTACGGCCATTTCAACGTGTAAATTGGCCCGACGTACCCCATCGGTATCTGGGGCTAGCTCTTTACTGACAACGCGGTAGCCGTGGCGACTTAGCCACAGCAAAAAGCCCCGCTGTTTTTCATTTTTGGGATCTACCCCTGTATAGAAATAAGACCGCAGCAGTCGTCGATCGCCAATCAACGTCTCTAGGAGTCGGGTGTAGTCCACCTCGATGCCAAGATAGGACGCAGAATAGAATAAGTTTGCTCCATCGCTCTCAACTGCCATGCGCTCGCGCCTGTTTGAAGCATGACTATCCGTATGGGGAGCAAATAACGCGCCGTCCATCGGCGATAGCTTTAGATCGCCACCTGTAGGACCACTGGCTCTATTAGCTGCCCTGCCCAGAGCAGCGCCATTATGTTCAATGTTATTTACCATAAAGATGATTGCGATTGTGTGTCCACAAGATGCAAGCTGGTATACCGAGAATAGTATGAAATATTAATTATTTCTTAAATTTTATCGATAACGTCAAAAGTTTATTGGCTAGAGCTGGTGGCTAAGACGTCATTTTGAACGGCACTGCCGCAGTAAAAAACGGCAGCTCCCCATACTACCTTTCCCATGAAACGATTTACGCAGCTTTTCCAAGAAGTCGACGGGACTACCTCCACCAACGAAAAAGTCGCTGCGCTTCAACGTTACTTTCACGACGAGTCAGCCGCGAATGCGGTGTGGGCGCTTTACCTGTTTTTAGGTAAGACTCGCAAACGGTTAATTACCTCTCGGATACTGCGCAATATTTTCTTACAGGTCTCTGATATTCCTGAGTGGCTGTTTGAAGCCAGTTACGCCCATGTAGGGGACTCAGCAGAAACCATTGCCCTGCTGCTCCATGACACTCCGTTACCCAAAGCCCAGTCAGCTTTTCAGAATCAGCCCCTACATGTCTGGCTAGAGACGCTGATTCCTCAGGTAAAAACCTGTAGTGAGACCGAACAGCAGCAGCTAATCCTAGACTGGTGGGCCAGTCTAGAAGGGGTCGAAGTCTTTGTGCTCAACAAAGTTTTGACGGGTGCATTTCGAGTCGGGGCCTCTACCAAACTGGTGGTCAAGGCTCTAGCAGCAGAGTACGACCTGCCAGCCGATGTGGTTACCCACCGGCTGATGGGGGACTTTACGCCATCAGCCGAGTTTTATCAGCAGCTGATTCAAAGCGATATCCTGCAGTCCGCCCCCAGCCGACCCTATCCATTTTTCTTAGCGTCTCCTATCGCCATCGATAAATTTAGCGATGAGCCTCTGACAGACTGGCAGGCTGAGTGGAAGTGGGACGGCATTCGAGCCCAAATGATCCATCGAGCGTCAGAGCATTTTATCTGGTCTAGAGGGGAAGACCTGATCACCCATCAGTTTCCTGAATTTGCTGAACCACTCCGCAGTTTGCCCGACGGCACCGTGCTAGATGGAGAGATTGTCTGCTGGGATGGTCAGCAGCCCTTGAACTTTAACCATTTGCAAAAGCGATTGGGACGTAAACGGGTGGGCCCCAAACTCATGGCGGAGAATCCAGTCCATTTCCTGGCCTATGATCTACTTGAGCATCAAGGACACGACATTCGCGAGCTGCCGCTAAACGAGCGGCGACGGCGGCTAACGGAGCTGCTAGACACCCACAAAACGCCCTATACCAGCTACTCTCAACCGCTTCCCTTTGATACCTTTGACCAGCTACAGACCCTGCGCGCTCAGTCGCGTCAGCATCAGGCGGAAGGTCTGATGCTCAAAGCGTTGGAGAGTCCTTATCTGGTAGGACGCAAGCGCGGCTACTGGTGGAAATATAAGGTGGACCCCATGACCCTGGATGCTGTGCTGATCTATGCCCAAGCCGGTAGCGGTAAACGGGCCAATCTATTTACGGACTACACCTTTGCCCTTTGGCATGGGGAGGATCTGGTTCCCTTTGCTAAAGCCTACTCAGGGCTGGATAACCAGGAGATTAATACCCTAGATAAATGGATTCGTCGTCACACCCGAGAGCGCTTTGGTCCGGTCCGTTCGGTTGAACCCATCCATGTCTTTGAAATCGGCTTTGAAGGAATTGCCCAGTCCAAACGACACAAGTCAGGAATTTCTGTCAGATTTCCACGCATTTTACGTTGGCGACATGATAAACCCATTAGCGAAGCCGATTCCCTAGATGCGGCTGTAGCGCTCCTCAATTTGGACCGCGATCCGGCGCTTGACGGCCAACTAACCTCCTAAGCGTCCGGTAACATTACCCATAGTTAAGAGGATAGGTGTATCAGCCGCAGCTTTTCGGTAGGATGCCCATACTCAAAACAGCAAGAGACAGCCACAGCCATGAGCGATGCTTCTGACCATGCCACCCGGTCGCAACCCGATAAGGAAACAACGGAAACCCCTGGACCTAATGAGGTAACTCAGCTGGTAGAGCAGCTGATTAAGACCAAGCGGATTACCTACGCCCAGTATCAAACCCTATCCACCCTAGTGCTAGCGGACGGCACCATTGACGAACAGGAACGCCGTCAAATTAATCGTCTTTTTGATGCGATTCAAGTGGGGGCTGTTCGGATTGTAGAACAGGAGGACTAGCCAAAAATAGCGCTATCCGAATCCTGTTGAAAAATGTGGGCGTAGTCAAACTGAAGGGCGTTATGATGACGCATCACCATCGCCCCGAGATGGTTGATCTGATCGGGTAAAAAGCTGGCCATAATCAGAGCCACTGTCTGTCCTGGCTTCAGTGTAGGGATACGCACAAAGTAGTCGCGGCGAGCAAAAAAGCGATGTTCATCTTTGGGAACGATGATGCCATTGAGCCGATGGGCCCGCTGCACAGGGCGAATATAGAGGTTGAAAAAATCTTCTTGATTGGGCTGCAAACGATAGAAGCGCTCATGCTGCTCCCAGCTCATCTCAAATAGCAGTACCAGCAGCTCAAACCCGAGAATGTAGCCGATCATACGGGTATGCTCCTGACCGTTAGCCATCAGTCGCACCGCAGTCTCTAGATAGGCAGTATCGTGATGCTGCCGAATTTGAGCAGAGTGGATATAAAACTGTCGAATATAGCGACGCAGCACGGTATCAGTAAGCTTTGTCTTGATTCGAAATCGGCGTAGATGCCGGGCAATGCGATGCTGTGTATCTCGATCGTGGATGATGCGCGACACTACACCATCGGCCGTGTAGTCATCTAGAAATTTGGCCTGCTCCTCGGGCGAGGTGGCGCAGATCATATGGCACAGCGACAGCACATAGCGACGCTGTACCCAGGGTAGGCTCGCCAGCCACTGCTGAGCTTCTGGGGGCAGCCCGTCCAGTATTGGGGTGTTTTGGAAACCATTAATCGCGGACATGCGACCCGTCATTTATCAGTTGGCGTTGGCGATGCTCAGAACTACGGATAGCTAGAGAGACGATGCGGACAGCTGTGGGTTCCTAGCGATCGCTATAGCGTTCTTCAGCCCAGGGTTCACCCCGCATGTGGTAGCCATTACGCTCCCAAAAACCGGGGGCAGGCTCGGCTAAAAACTCGATGCCGCTGAGCCACTTAGCGCTTTTCCAGGCATACAGATGGGGGACAACCAGTCGCACAGGCCCGCCGTGCTCTGCCGGTAGGGGCTGCCCCTCTAGGGTATGGGCAAAGAAATTTTCAGGCCGATTGAAATCAGCCATATCCAGATTGGTCGTATAGCCACCATAGCAGTGGAGCATTACATGGGTGGCTTTGGGGTCTACATCCACAGTAGCCAGTAGATCGGGTACGGTGACTCCCGTCCAGGTCACATCGAGCTTACTCCAGGTGGTCACACAGTGAAAATCGGCGGTGAACTGCTGCTGGGGCAGTGCCATTAGCGTTTCCCAGTTCAGCGTTTTGGATACGGCTAGACCGGATAGGGACAGCTGCCATTCAGCCTGAGCTATCTGGGGAGTATCACCGTAGGTTAAGACGGGAAATCCTTTAGCTAAATGCTGTCCCGGCGGCACTCGGTCGGCAAGGTCAGGACTCGGTTTTTCAAAAAATTTCATGGGCGGGTATCAGCGCTGGCTATCTGTATTGTAGGACGCTGGGTCAACGCTTTTTTAAGGGTGGCCAGTCAATCATCCGGCTGTGTCCTAAAGCCCGCTTGGAGGATAGAGCTAGAATAAAGTCAGCGAAATCCCTGACGTTGATCTGCAATCTGCAGCGAGGCCATGATGACTCAACTAAAATGGCGGCTCCTGGGTCTGCTTTGTGCGATCGCAACCCCCCTCACCATAGCGACCGCAGTCCAGGCCGATCGCCGAATTATTATTCGAACGCCCTCCCACGAAGAGCATCACCGCTATCGCTATCCGATCTATGAGCGCCGACCGGCCCGCCGCGAGGTGACGGTCGAATTTATTGCCCAGGGTGACGAGTGGGCCAATGTCTATGTGGACGGCCGCCGCGTCTTTTCTCCTAGCAACTATGCCAATCGACGCAAGCGTTTTACCTTTCGAGAAGGCGCTTATGATGTCAAAATTACCGGAGTTGACTTCTTCGATGTCTGGGCGGAGGGCTATCTAGATATCGGTCGTGATGACACCAACGTCATTGTTGTCCGGTTCTCAGAAAGAGGCGTCCGAGTTTCTGGCGATCCGTATGCCTGGATATCCACACGGCAGTAGTGACCAACGTTTCAACCAATCCCTACGGCTGGATTCAACAGTCGCTTGATACCCTACACCGGGCCCGCTGGTATCGTCAGGTACAACCCATTGACGGCAAGGGCGGTGCCGCTGTTTGCATTGACGCTCGGCCCTATATCAATTTTGCTAGCAATGACTACCTGGGGCTTGCAGGCGACCCCAGACTGGCCCAGGCCGCTACGGCTGCGATCGCAGCCTACGGTACCGGCAGCACCGGCTCTCGATTGCTCAGCGGTCAGCGTCCTATCCATCGTGAACTAGAGCAGGCCATTGCTCAGCTAAAAGGTACCGACGACGCCCTGGTTTTTAGTTCGGGATATCTGGCCAACCTGGGGACTCTAGCCGCCCTGGTCGATCATCGCGACCTGATTGTTGCCGACCGCTACAACCATTCCAGTCTGCAAATGGGGGCGCGTCTGAGTGGAGCCACAGTAGCCGTATATGACCACAGCGACCTGGAGCAGCTAGAGCAGCAGCTGAGTCAGAAACGCTCTCAGTATCGTCGCTGCTTGGTGGTGACCGACAGCGTTTTTAGTATGGATGGCGACCTGTGTCCGCTACCCGCAATCTTGGATCTGGCTGACCGGTGGAACGCTATGGTACTGGTGGATGAAGCCCACGGAACCGGTGTCCTCGGAGAGACTGGCGGCGGCGCTGTTGAATATCTAGGCTGTCGCCAGCGGCCCATGGTACAGGTGGGCACCCTCAGCAAGGCGCTAGGTAGTCTGGGGGGCTATGTTACCGGCTCGGCTGAACTGATTGACTTTTTGCGCAACCGCAGCGCCACCTGGATTTATACCACCGGGCTGTCTCCGGCGGACACAGCGGCAGCGAGAGCTGCGATCACAATCCTTACCCAGGAGCCTCAGCGTCTAGCCCGACTAGCTGATAACAGCGCCTATCTCAGACTGCGTCTAGACCAGTGTCAGATTAATCGTCTCGCTTCTGAATCTCCCATTGTCTGTATCCAGGTTAAAGACGCCGCCACCGTTTTAGCCCTGGGGCAGTACCTCAAACAGCAGGGAATTTTTGCGGCTGCCGTACGTCCTCCTACCGTTCCCACCAGCCGGCTGCGGATGACGGTCATGGCCACCCACACCCGAGAGAATATCGATGACCTAATAGAGGCAATCTGCTCTTTTTAGCTAACGCTACAGCTCATCTGGTATGACCCACTTTCTCGGCTCTGTTGCCCGAGCCATCATTTTTTTACGAACAGCCTCATCGGCCATCTCAATCATTTTATCGAGGGAGGTATTCTCAATAAAGCTGGACGCCTGCTGGGTATACGCTTCATTGGGACACTCATCCCCTTTAATACAGCCGTTAACGCATTCAACAGCACAGTCGACAGTACTGTTGGCACTAGTATTTTCAGTAGTCATGGAGTTATCTTAAAGCTCTTCTCTCTATGCAGAATTTTAGACAACTTTGTCCATGATTTCATCTAACGATTCGGTGGGGAATTCACTACTGCCCCCCAATAAAATCTGCAGTATGGACCCTAGTGCCCTCATGCATCGCTGTCTAGAACTGGCTGCCCAAGGAGCCGGATTGACCACCCCAAATCCCATGGTCGGGTCGGTCGTCGTCAAAGATGGACAAATTATGGGCGAAGGATTTCATCCCGGAGTTGGTCAGCCCCATGCAGAAGTCTTTGCCCTAAACGCCGCAGGCGATGCCGCCCAGGGGGCAACACTCTACGTCAACTTAGAACCGTGCAATCACACCGGGCGCACGCCTCCCTGCACAGAGGCTATATTGCGCGCAGGTGTGGCTACGGTCGTTGTCGGCATGAAAGACCCCAATCCTCAGGCCAGCGGAGGTATTGAACGATTGCGGACCGCCGGCGTTGAAGTCATCACCGATGTGGAAACAGCGGACTGTGAGCGGTTGAATGAAGCCTTTATCCATCGCATTCGCCACCAGCAGCCGTTTAGCATTTTGAAATACGCTATGACCCTAGATGGCAAAATAGCAACGAACACAGGACATAGCGCCTGGATTACGAGCCCAGAAGCCCGACGACGTGTGCACCAGCTGCGGGGCAGATGCGACGCCGTTATTGTGGGGGGAAATACCGTCCGGCGCGACAACCCCCAGCTAACTAGCCACGGTGTCTGCAGCCATAATCCTCTACGGGTCGTTATGAGCCGTCACCTCAATCTGCCAGCCGCCGCAAACCTGTGGCAAACCGACATTGCGCCCACCCTGGTTTTTACAGAAGCATCTACAGACATTCCCTCTGTCCAACTGCCTCAGCAGGTAGAAGTAATCTCTCTTGCATCGCTTACACCCAAGGCTGTGCTTGATACCCTGTATCAGCGAGGATTGTCTACCGTTCTATGGGAATGTGGCGGCACCTTGAGTGCCGCCGCTCTCAGTCAGGGCGTTATTCAAAAGCTATGGGCGTTTGTCGCCCCCAAACTGATTGGCGGCAGCCAGGCCGCCACCCCAATTGGCGACATGGGGTTAAATCATATGTCCCAAGCTTTGGAGCTGCACGATCTAGCCCTGGAAAAAGTCGGTCCAGACTGGCTGCTCCAGGGATATCTAAAAAAATCGGCCTAGAAGAAGGCCGCTGTCTATCGCTCTATACCAGCACCTTTGGCTAAGCCGACGGCAAGGCCCTGACGACGCATCAGCAAATCGAGGGCTAACATACATTCGTCACGACTGCGCAATACATCAAATCGCTGGACGACTTTTCCTTGCTCTAGAAACAACAGCGTGGGCAGCGTCTGCAGACGGTAAAGATTGGCCAGGCGGAGATTTTCATCAGCGTTAATATCCAAGACACGAACCTGGCTAGACCACTCCTGCTGAAACCTCTCCAGAAGAGGCGTTACTCGACGGCACAGCCCGCACCAGGGCGCCCAAAAATGCACCAGAACCGGTACAGGAGACGTCAGCACAATGCGCTCAAAGTTATCTTCAGTAATTGTCATTGACATTTAATTATTGTCAGTTTTGAAAAAATCTTTGTAGTACTTCAATCTTATTAAGGAAGACCCAAGATTGAAAGGGAATTGCCTTACTATTGTGAACCTTTCCTAACAAAAAAGACAGCCCACCAGCAGACAGAAACACAATAAACCCTAGCCATTACCAACTTACGGACGTTAACCAGAACAGAACCTGAGTAAACGCTAGAACCCTTCACCTAGATAGAGATATTGGACCATCAATAAGGCTATTTGTACAGAGTTTTTTCTTTTTCAAATCTTAAGAAAATCTTAAGTGATTCGTTTAAACAGAGGCAGGTCTTTGGCTACTTTATCCTGCCCTAGCGATCGCATCCCTCTGTCATACCGCAGTCCGATTTTCGCTGTCTCAGAGTTAAATACGTCTGTTTTGAGAAGTTGTTTAGCTGGATCCTATGAATAAGACTATTTTCGAATTAAACAATATGCGGATATGCTGACCCAGCCTTGTCCTAGCCGCGCACTTGGGCGGTGTATAGACGCCTAAGAGGCGTCTGAGCGCATATCGGCTTCAATGGCATCTAGGGTTTTAACAATTAGCCGTTTAGCCTCCAGCTTCCAGCCCCACGATTGCACACCAAATGCCAGATAAAAGCCCAGCCCTGTCGCAATAAAATCCAAAGGTTGTTGCATAGCTACCCCCAACAGCAGCCCCAAACCACCGATGCCCCAGAAAGGAAGGGCTACCATTTGCCGATCGCGCTCGACAATTTTGGCAAACATATGGGTGGGAATGTCGGCAAGTATCTGCTCTTTGACATCCTTTTGCTGAGGATAGGGTACGGTCAAACCTACCTTGGGCCGCAGTTTTTCAATTTTGCGTGCTTCTGTACTGTATTGGGTCAGCTCGTCCTCGGCCATGGTGATGAGCTTTTCGATAGGAGTCATAGGGCAGCAGGTATCTTAGGGAATATGCATCAGACGCATCAGGTTAGCCGCTGTAGCTTAAAGGCTTTCAGGAATATGAACTGCCCTAACTAACCTGACAAAAGTTATATTAACTACTCAAGTATGTCACTGCTGGTGCAGCCGTCCGCATCGGGTGGTTTAACTCACTGTTGAGGCTTGGTGGCGTCTTTTTTATTCTTGAGCTGAGGCAGAGGGGTTGCTCTCTGCGGTTGGCTAAAGTAGCGTATGGTTTCTAATCTCCCGGCATCGGATACAAGCTTTTTACCTCGGTTTTATCGGCTGTCTATCGTTGGAATGTTTTCTAACATGATGGTGCCTTTGGCCGGTCTGTGTGACACCGCATTCTTGGGGCATCTGTCTGATATCCACTATTTAGCCGGGGTCATTTTAGGCAGTATTCTGTTTGACTACCTCTATCGAATTCTCAAGTTTTTACGCAATAGTACGAATGCGCTGACGGCTCAAGCCGTGGGCGAAGAGGACACCACAGGGGTTTTGGTAGCGGTTTTACGCTGTGGGCTGGTAGCAGCTGCGATCGCACTCGTAATTCTATTGCTGCAGTATCCCATTCACCAGCTGGGCTTTACGATCTTGTCGGGGGCACCTGAAACCGAACAGGCCGGTCTAGCTTACTTTAATGCTCGCATCTGGGGTGCTCCAGCGGTCTTACTTAACTTTGTTTTTATTGGCTGGTTTCTCGGTCAAGAAAAGAACGGCATTGTATTTTTAATCTCCCTTATGGCCAATGGCTCCAACGTCCTGTTGGACTACGTGATGATCAACCGCTGGGGGTGGGAGAGTACTGGAGCGGGACTGGCTACAGCCCTGAGTCAATATTTGGGGCTGGGAGTAGCGCTGCTAGCCATGGCTCTCACCATAGACTGGGCAAATCTGGGTAAGGCCCTGAACCAGGTCATGGACCGTCAGGCGTTGGGGTCTACCCTGATTCTGAAGGGCAATATTTTGGTGCGATTTTTGGCCCTGATTTCTGCCTATTCCATCTTTACCAATCTGAGCGCCACCTTTGGCACCGTTTCCTTAGCAGAAAATGGTCTGCTGTTGCAAATTGCTCTGCTCAGCCAGTTTACGGTGCAGGGGGTGGGGATGACGGCCCAAACCCTGATTGGTAATTTCAATGGTCAAGGGCGCACCGACCAGTGCCTACCGGTGCTCAAGACTGCGATTCTGACCAGTCTGCTAATCGCTTTAGGATTTGCCCTATCGGTGATTGTCTTTCCAGAAACCATGTTTGCTCTGCTGACAAGTCACACCGAGGTGAGTCAGGCCATGGGGAGCTATGCAGCCTGGCTAGTACCGTTACTAAGCATTACGGCAGTGGCCTTTATGCTAGAAGGCTACTTTATTGGACTAAAAGAAGGGGCGGTTTTACGTAACGGGGCGCTGTTGGGATTTGGCGTGGGCTTTACTCCCCTGGCGCTGCTGGCGATATCGTTACAAAACAGCTATCTACTGTGGACCGCTCTCACGGCCTATATGACGGTATTGATGCTGTATTTGGTTTATAAGCTAGTGAAGATGCCGCTGCCGGAACCGACAGCGATATCATCGTAGGATAAGTTTGACAGCATGAGTTTGGGCCGTTGCGATGACTTTTGACAATCCTTGGCTGGCTGCAGCTGTTCTCAACACGCTGCTAATCGGTGTGGCGTTTGTCAGCCCTAAAAAGCTCCTCACTCCCATGGGGTATCTCCATGCATGGGTACTTGGGGTGATTGTTTGGGGATGTTTGGGCTGGCGGGCCTATGGGGTAATGCTGGTGTACTTTGCGGCCGGGTCGGCGGTTACCAAGGTAGGATTTGCAGAAAAAGCAGCGGCAGGGATTGCGGAAGAACGCGGCGGTGTGCGCGGACCGGGCAATGTGTGGGGGTCGGCACTAACTGCAGCTATCTGTTCGCTCCTGGTTGGGGTCACAGGTTTTGCCGCTGTCTCACTGCCGGGGCTGTCTACGGCTCAGGTGACCCAGCTGCTGATCTTGGGCTTTGTTGCCAGCCTTAGTACCAAGCTATCGGACACCTCGGCAACAGAAATTGGTAAAGCCTACGGTCAGCGGACATTTTTGATTACCACCCTGCAGCCAGTGCCCCGAGGCACTGAAGGGGCCGTCAGTTTGGAAGGGACATTGGCGGGTGTCGTCGGGTCGCTAATTCTGGCAGTTGCCGCCTGGGGAATTGGCTTTATCCCAGCGATAGGCATTGGCATTTGTGCGATCGCAGCCTTTATTGCCACCACTGTCGAGAGTTTAATCGGGGCAACCCTAGAAGATAAGCTGCCGGGTCTTACCCACGATGTCGTCAACATTATCAACACGCTAATTGGAGCCGTGGTGGCCATTGCGATCGCGTGGCTGCTGATATAGTTTCCTTTATCGAAGTCTGACCGTATGATGGGCCCAAGCTTTATTGACCGAAATCCATGTGCTCCGAGGCTGAGCTATCCAAATCCTTGACCGATGGCCCACTAGCAGCCATCGCCCAACAGTTTATTACCCAGGGAACAGTACGCCACATTCGTCCCCTGGGTAATGGCAACATCAACGACACCTATCTAGTTGATACAGAAACACCGTTTGTCCTACAGCGCATCAATACCCAGGTATTTCCCCATCCTGAGCAGGTGATGGACAATCTCTGCCGGTTTGTTGACCATGCCCGACAGCGGCTCCATCAGCTTTCTGGCCAGCGCTGGGATATTCCCACCGTTCTTCGCACATCCAACCATCAGCACCATTGGGTTGATCCTCACGGTAGCGTCTGGCGTGGTCTGAGCTTTATCCAGGGCACCACAACATTTGACACCATCCAGAGCCGTGAACATGCCACTGAAGTCGGTCACGGTCTAGGGTGTTTCCACAGACTACTCAGCGATTTACCCTCTGAACAGCTAACCGATACCCTTCCTGGGTTTCACATTACCCCCAGCTATCTTCAGCAGTACGACAACACCATACGGCTAGAGCAGCTGTCAGCAGCCGAGCGACACTGCTGCACGCTGATCGCCACCCATCGGCAGCGGCTGTCGGTTTTAGAAGAGGCCAAAGCCAAGGGCCGTTTACCCCTGCGCCCAATCCACGGCGACCCCAAAATTAACAACATTTTGATCGACACGGTAACCGGTCAGGCCGTTAGCCTCATTGATTTAGATACCATTAAGCCTGGGCTGGTCCATTACGATATTGGTGACTGTCTGCGCTCTAGCTGTAACCCTCTGGGGGAAGAAACCCAGCAGTGGCAGGACGTCAGCTTTGATGTAGAGCTGTGCGCAGCGGTGCTGCAGGGATATCTCGCCAGCGCCGGGTTTCTGGACGCGGTGGAATATAACTATATCTATGACGCCATTTGGCTGATTACATTTGAGCTAGGTTTACGATTTTTTAGCGATCACCTAGCAGGCAATACATACTTTAAAATCCAGCGGCCTAATCACAATCTGGAACGAGCCCTGGTGCAGTTTCAGCTGGCAGAGAGTATTCAGACTCAAAAACAAGCTATTCAAACCGTAATCGATCAGTTAAAAGCTGATTACTTTACTGAAGCAGGGTGTGGAGCTTAGAACTACTTAGTAGGGGGACGTGTCTTAAGTCACCCTTAGTCTAGGCAAATCCATGACTAAAGCGCTTGAGCGGTAGCTCTTTTTATTTGGAAACACGTTTTCCTGTATTAGTTCCCTAAATACCGATTTATGGCTATTCCCTTCCTATTAGAACCCTTTGAGCCCATATCCAATTTGGCTATTTCAGGTCGCGTGGTGCGATCGCTATCGTCACTGACCGTAGAGTACACCCTGACAGGCGCAATTGAGGATCTTAACGTTCCGCCTGCCAAAGATACTCCCCCCACCCGGCGTGACCATCTTTGGGAAGGTACCTGCTTTGAAGTCTTTATTGGTCTGCCTGACTCTCCCTGCTACTGGGAAGTCAACGCCTCTCCCAATGGAGACTGGAACGTCTATCGCTTTGAAGACTACCGTCAGGCGATGACAGCAGAACCTGCCTGCAAGAAGATTGCCAGCACCTGGCAACCGTTAACTAAGGGATACTATCTCACCCTAGAACTACCAACAGAAGAATGGTTGGCCGTCGATCAGCCCCTAGAGATTGGCGTAAGCACCGTCCTCAAAAAAGATGAGCTATCCCACTGGGCGCTTACTCATCCGGGAGAAGCCCCTGATTTTCACCGCCGAGACAGTTTTAAACTGACAGTCTAAACAGATTCCAAGTATCAGGTATGAGGCAGGAAGAAAGATTTTATAAGATCCAACAACAAACCCCCGACAATCCTGCCAGGGGCTGACTATTGAGAACCTGATAACGTCCTTTCAAGCTGTTATGCAGCTGCCAGATCGGTGAGCTCTCCTAGCGTGTAGAAACCGTTGGAGAATGTAAACTGCTCAACATTTGTCAAGCTCATGGTTGCACCACCAGCTGTAATATCTATCTGATTTGCAGCCGAGCTACCCAAAGAGACCATGCCGTCCAGGGCAAAGTCAAAGAATGCGCTGTCAGTACCTGCACCGCCTTCAACCGTTTGGGCACCAAAGCCAAAGAGTGCGTCATCACCTTTGCCAAGGTCAATCAAGCCAAAGCCATCAAAGCCCTTGAAGATATCCTGGCTAAGACCAATGATTTGATCGTTGCCACCGCCCAGCTCAATCACACCGCTGTTGTTTAAACCAACGCCATCGCCTAAGTTATCACCCAAGACAGTGTCAGCCTTGGCACCGGTTTGAATAAGGCCCGTATTTTGTAGCCCAACGCCATTACCAAAAACCTGTCCGTGGACAAAATCCTTACCGCCATCAGTGGTAATCGTATTGAAGTTGAGTAAGCCAACATTGCCGTTTCCAAAGCCCATAACCATGGCATCACCATAGATATAGTCCTTGCCAGCACCGCCCACAATGTCACCACTATTCAAAAAGCCGATATTGTTGCTGCCGTTGCCCTGGATATTGACCGTACCATTCAACCGATTTACACCGTTGCCAGCTAGCAGTTGACCACTATTGTTAATACCGAAGTTGCTCTGGCCATTGCCACCGATAACAACCGCACCCGTGGCCGTATCTGCCCCGGCCCCCAGGTTAATTTCCTGGGCGTTATCAATGGCAGTATTGGCGTTACCATTGGTCAAAGTAGCGACTTCAGCAAAGATTTCATCAGCACCGGCAGCAGTTTCTACAGTCCCAGCATTCGCCAGTGCTGTATTGGAACTTCCTTTACCAGCCACAGCAACCGTGGTGTAGAGGGAGTCTGAACCATTGCCCAGGTCGAAGTCACCAGAATTAGCAACGCCGCTATTATTATTGCTATTGCCATTAACCTGTACCAGAGCAGTCACAGCATCGGCATCAGCCCCAGTGCTAAAGCTATCACTGTTGACAATGCCGCTATTACCCCCCCGATTACCATCAATCAAGACAGTGGCCTTGACTTCATCCTGGCCTTTGCCAGCGTCAAAGGTGCCAGCATTATTAAAAGCGATATTATTTTTGGCATCACTGACAACGACCGCATCGATAAAGTCCCCCCCCTTACCGGTACTAAAGATACCAAAGTTGTCTAAGGCCACCCCCTTAAACGTTTGGGCATAGACATAGTCATCGCCTTGGTTGGTCTCCAGGGTACCTAAAATCTCTAGACCGGGACCATCGGAGGTTTCACCGATAAGCACGTCCTTACCTTTGCCAGTCTGAACAAATTCGCCAAAGCCAGCTAATATACCACCTACATTATTGACGACGAACTCTCCTGCATCAGTCCAAATGCCCGTATCAAGAGGGCCTTCCCAACCTGCAGCTGTTAGATTTGTTTGCGCCATTTGTTTAAATTACACCGGTTATGTTGCCACACAGTCTGTGCACAAATCTCTACTTACAAAAGCAGAGCAAATTGAGAGAACTATTTTTCATCTCTCAAATGTGCGTATAAAAAACGTCAGTCACCATGTACCGATCTGACAGACTCACAGAGTATTTGTTAGATCCCAGGCAAAACCGTAGTCCCCGGCATTCTGAAAAATTGTTCCTGCTATCACGCAAACAAACTCCCAAACGAGAGTCAGCGTTTAGCAAAGGATAGCCTTGACAGGCCCCAAAGGCTTCCACCTTATATCGGCATAATATTCCAGAAGTTACAGTTAAAAGTGCGCCGCTATCGGCTCACCACCTGACACAAAACATAGTAGATGCATGTAGTAGCGTAGCGTACAGTTTTGCCACACCTTCGTTAGATCTTCAAGAAAGAATATCAATGATTAAAGGAGAGTCAACAATAAAACAAGAATTATTGTTGCATCAAATAGTTAACTAATAAGTAGATAGCCATAAATAATCGTAGTTCTCCTAGGTTGTTAAGAGAGACGA
>ERZ1740072.48-NODE-48-length-71398-cov-9.422536_pt1 | contig 71398 bp, 60 predicted proteins | sample MGYA00581733_ERZ1740072 | MGnify/ENA primary metagenome ERZ1740072 (study PRJEB43018, sample SAMN04849741) | marine metagenome | isolation source: floating plastic debris | place: Pacific Ocean | collected 2008-08-30 | study: EMG produced TPA metagenomics assembly...
GCGCTCCCTGCCAGAAATATTATTTGATGTGCTGACTAACCTGCGGAATGTCCGTGCTAGGGTATGTAATGCCGATTGGACCAGATGCTAATTCCGTCAGCTGACCGGCTACGGTGCTTGTGATACGGGTGGTTCCGTTGTCATAGAGTTGGCCATTGAGATCGCATCTTCAGCAGATAGTAAGTCTGTGTTGTAGATCAACATATATAGCGAGCCATCCTGCATCCATTCCACTGAGGCTAATCCCCTAGCTTCTGAGGTATAGGCTTGAATACCGCTGCTGCCCAAGATGACAGGGGTTATGGGCGTTAGCCGGTTTTCCGGAGCTGGCCAGGCATTTGGCTTGGGTATGGTAATGATATTAAAGCCGATGCAACGTGTCGCTGCACATTCAGGCGTTGTATCAACATTTAGAACAAGAATATCAGGACGTGTTTGTTGAATAACGGGATACAGTTCGACATCAGTTGGAACAACTGCGGGTAGGCGCACAGTGAACGTTGAAGTAGGAAGCTCGTCAAGAATGGCCTCAAAAATAGGCGAAGGAGCCCCCAAAGCGGGCGCTGTTGCAAAAATATTAGTCACTCCTAGGCCTATGAGACCAAGTTTGAAAAGTTGATTACAAGCCGTTTTGTTTAAGGACATTATTGGTGTTCTTTTGAAAAGACCTTTTCAGCATGGCTTGCCAAATTCTGGCTTACATCCTCCAACTGGGTGTGACTTATCCTTAGATTTGTTTTCTGGGGCAGAATAAAGGCTCAATAATATGGTTTGGGAATGCGGTAATCTCATTTATTTTAGAATTGATTTTTTATGCCTAGGCTTTATGCGGCAATTACTAACCATGGCTTTGGCCATGCTACCCGTGCGGCATCGGTATTAGCGACATTGCAACAGCTCCGCCCAGATGTCGAGATCGTTTTGGCAACGACGGCACCGCAGTGGTTATTAGAGTCTTACTTATCCTCTGAGCGGATCATCTATCGACCAGTGAGCTTTGATATTGGTGTATTACAGAGCGATAGCCTGACGATGGATAAAGCGGCTACTCTGGAAAAACTCCAGTGGATTCGAACTCATCAGGACGAGATTCTCTCCCCAGAAATAGAGTTTGTTCAAACGACCGGTGTGGATCTGATTTTTGGCGATATTCCCCCGCTGCTGAACCAGTTGGCTCAGGAGGTCAAGGTTCCCTGCTGGATGATGAGTAATTTTGGCTGGGACTATATCTATCGGCCTTGGGGTGGGGCGTTTGAGGACATAGCTGATTGGATCGCGGACTGTTTTGCGGATTGCGATCGCATGTTTCGCCTGCCGTTCCATGACCCCATGGAAGCGTTTTCCAATATCACAGATGTTGGGCTAACCGGAGGCACGCCTAAACTTACTGCCCAAGCGCTCAGAGCGCGATACGGTCTTACTGTACCTGATGAGAGAACGGTGCTGCTGACGTTTGGTGGTTTGGGCTTAGCGCAAATTCCCTATCAAAAAGCGCTGCAGGACTATCCTGACTGGCAGTTTATTACCTTTGACCGTCAGGCACCGGATTTACCCAATTTGCTTAAGATAGAAGACCGCAAGCTGAGACCTGTGGATATGATGGTGGTGTGCGATCTCGTCGTCTCAAAACCTGGCTACAGCACATTTGCAGAGGCTTGTCTCCAAGACTGCGGAATCATTACTCTGCCTCGTCAGGGCTTTGCTGAAGCACAGCTGCTGCTCGATGGCATCCAGCGCCATGCTCACCACCAAATTATAGAGAGCCGTGATTTCTTTGACGGCGACTGGTCATTTTTGAAACAGCCACTCCAATCACCTAGCGGAGTAACCCTGGCTAAGAACGGTAATGATACAGTCGCCCATGCCATTAGCAACTATCTGACTCAAGCGGCCTCTGCAAGCGATTCAGATAGCTGAGTTCCAGTCAAGATAGCATGACTTAAGTCTGCTCCAGACAGGTCAGTTTGACGCAGATCTACCTGGCTGAGATTGGCATGCCTCAGATTAGCATTGATAAAACAAGCACCCCGCAGCCGAGCACGACTTAAATCAGCTCCACTTAAATTAGCCTTCTGAAAATTCACATTTTCCAGATTGGCTTCGCTAAAGACCGCGTTACGACAGTCTGCTTTCTTCATGGAGCTGTCTTGGAGCTGCGCCTGATGGAGCGTTGTGTTTACCAGACTTGCTCCCGTTAGAATGCTGTTTCGCAGACAGGCTTGGCTGAGGTTCGCCTGGTTAAAAATTGCCAGTTTCAAACTAGCCATCGTGAAATCGGCTGCGCTGAGCCATGCTCCTGTCAAAATTGCTCGGTCTAGGATTGCCCGAGCAAAGCTGCTCTGAAAGCCTTGGATATCTTCTAATATCGCCTGGGTAAGATTGGCTTCACGAAAATCAGCTGAGGTCAGAGTTGCCTTACGAAAATTGGTCTGTCTCAGGTCGGCGGTATAAAAAAGGCTACTGTCTAAGTCTGCATAGCTGAGATTGCAGTGGTTCATTTGAGCCATACAGCCGTCTACTTTGCCCAAAGATGCCTCGCAAAAATTGCCATTAGTTAAGATGGCTTCTCGTAAATTACTGCCGTGTAAGTCTGCCATAGCAAAATTGGCCTGCCTGGCTTGGACCCTAATAAAACTCGCCTCTCTCAAGTTCGCTTCCCGCATATCTACACCTTCAAGATCGGCCTCGTCGAGCCTGACCTGAGAGAGATTAGCGGTGTAAAAACTAGCATGAGCCAGGTTCGCCTGAAACAAATTGGCTCCAGAGAAATTACTGATGCAGCTATCAATACAGCTGAGGTTAATTCTTGGTAGTTCTGCTCGAATTAACAGTACTTCTCTTAGATTAGGGCTCTCAGCCGCATCGTGCAGACGTCGCCAGTGATTCCATGCAGCAACTCCTTGCATGATGACAATAATGGGGCTCGAAGGCAGCATGCAGACGTATAAATCAGTGGTGAATGACTCAATTTGAGTCTAAAAAAGCACATCCTATGGCTATGTTCAAGATTCCCGACAACCGTAGTAACACAACGCTGCTCCATCAAAAATTAAGCAGATATTCCGTAAACATTGTCCTCCCTTGGTAAAGTCCTGTTCTATGCTGAAAGGCGTTACGCGCTCTAGTTCAGGGGACATGACCATGCCTTCTACCACGTCACTCTCGATTCATTACCAAACTGTACTAACACTGCAGACACGAGCTAAATCCTTACAGCGATTTACCATGCAGGTTCAGGATGCTGTCCGTGAATCTAGGGTCTGTACAGGGCTGTGTAGTCTGTTTTTACGCCACACCTCAGCGAGTCTGGTGATCCAGGAAAATGCAGATCCTGATGTCCTGTTGGATATGGAAACGTTTTTAGCTCAGCTGATCCCCGAAAATTATGACTATCGCCATAGTGCCGAAGGGCCTGACGATATGCCAGCTCATTTGCGGACGGCCCTAACCCACACGTCTGAGCAGATTCCCATTACGAATGGACGGCTGGCCCTTGGCACCTGGCAAGGAATTTATCTCTGGGAGCATCGCAGTCGCGGCCATCGTCGTGACGTAGTTGTACATATTACGGGAATCTAACGCTGCTAATATCAAGGACTAACATGATCCATAGCCAATCCAATTTTTAAGGAATACGACAGGCATGACCATTGATTTGGGGGGAACCCCAACACCACCACCGGGATTCCGTTCGGGATTTGTCGGGATTGTCGGGCGGCCCAACGTTGGCAAGTCCACATTGATGAATACGATGGTGGGTCAAAAGATTGCCATCACGTCGCCTGTCGCTCAAACAACGCGTAATCGTCTGCGCGGTGTGATGACGCTGCCCGACGCGCAGATTATTTTTGTGGATACTCCTGGTATTCATAAACCTCACCACGAATTGGGAAAAGTGCTAGTCAAAAACGCTCGCATTGCGATCAACTCAGTTGACGTCACACTTTTTGTTGTAGATGGCACCCATGCCATGGGTCGAGGCGATCTGTTTATTGCCGAGATACTGAAGCGTAGTGAAGTCCCGATTGTATTGGGTATTAATAAAGCCGATCTTCAGTCTGAGGCCAAGAGTGAGCTAATTGATATTAGCTATCAGGCATTGGCTAAGGAAAATAGTTGGCCTGTCTGCAAGTTTTCAGCTGTTACCGAAACAGGGCTAGATACCTTAAAAGCTTGCTTGACCGAGCGCTTGGAACCAGGTCCCTATTATTACCCGCCTGACTTGGTCACCGATCAGCCCGAGCGCTTTATTATGGGTGAGCTGATTCGAGAACAGGTATTGTTGCATACGCGTGAAGAAGTGCCTCACTCAGTCGCGGTCACCATCGAAACTGTTGAAGAGACGCCCAACATTACAAATGTGCTAGCAACGGTGTATGTAGAGCGCAAGTCTCAAAAAGGTATCCTCATTGGCAAGAAAGGCTCAATGATGAAAGCGATCAATACGGCTGCCCGTGAGCAAATGCAAAAATTGATCGCAGGAAAGGTCTATCTAGAAGTATTTGTTAAAGTGCAAGAACGGTGGCGACAGTCAAGAACCCACCTTGCAGAGCTAGGCTATCGCATCGAAGATTAGGAACATTCCCCCTACGAGTTAGGTTTAGCCAGGTTTCTAAACAGGGTGTACTGCGGTTCAAACAACAGCTTTACTGTACCCGTCGGACCGTTACGATGCTTAGCGATAATCACTTCTGCCAGACCGCGATCGGGCGTGTCTGGATCGTAATATTCTTCGCGATATAACATCATAATCAAATCTGCATCCTGCTCGATGCTGCCGCTTTCACGCAGATCGGACATCATCGGACGCTTGTTTGTTCTGGATTCTACGCCACGGCTGAGTTGTGATAAAGAGATAATTGGAACATTCAATTCTCGGGCGAGACCTTTGAGCGATCGCGTAATTTTAGAGAGTTCTTGCACGCGGTTATCGCTGCTACCCTCCATCAGCTGTAGGTAGTCAATTAAGATTAAACCCAGGGCACCACCGTTTTCGGCTTTCAAACGGCGGCACTTGGACCGCATCTCCGTAACAGAAATATTGGGAGTATCGTCGATAAAAATAGGGATCTGTGAAAGAGAGCTAATGGCATGGCCAAGAGGTTCCCACTCATGCTGACCAATGCGCCCAGTACGTAGCCGACCGCTTTCGATTCTTGCCTCTGCCGATAAGAGTCGATACACTAGCTGCTGTTTAGACATCTCCAAGCTGAAGATAGCAATCGGCTGTTTGTGACCACCAGCAATATTACGAGCAACGTTCAAAACAAAGGACGTTTTTCCCATTGCCGGACGTCCGGCGGCGATAATCAGGTCAGAACGCTGAAAACCCTGGGTCATGGCGTCTAGATCATAAAATCCGCAGGATAGACCCGGTAGCACCATTCCCATGGAGCGCTGTTCGATATCGTCAAAGGTTTCAGTTAGGATATCGGAAGTGGCCGTAAGTCCCTGCTGAGGTCGCTCTTGGGTGATGCCAAAGATTTTTTGTTCAGACTGATCGAGAACGGTTTCTATGGGGCTTTCTGTTTCGTAGCCCAGCTGAGCAATTTCGCCACCGATTTGGATGAGCTTGCGGCGAGTATATTTATCCATGACCAGCTTGGCATACTGGTCAATATTGGCGGCGCTGATGGTGCGGTCAAAAAGCTGGGCAAGACGGGATTGACCACCGGCTTTTTCGAGCAGGTTGTGATCTTTAAGCCAGGACGCCACAGTCATGAGGTCGGTGGGGTTGCCCTTGGCCTGAAGCTCAACGGCGGCCCGATAGATCTCCCGATGACCGCCAATGTAAAACGCATCGGGGATCAAAATTTCAGTGACGCGGCCAATCGCCTCTGGATCGAGCAAAATGCCGCCCAGGATCGCTTCTTCCGCGTCAATGTTCTGGGGCGGGAGACGATCAAAATCTGCCTGAAACTTACGTTCTTGAGCCATAACAACCTTCAGACAATACGTTGGGAGAGTTACATAGGAAGCCCCACCTGACAGGCTTTAGTTCATCTGTATTATACAATCCTATGCCTGCCCTACTTTAGTCTGACAGCTGGCAGTTTTTAGTTGGCTAAAATGTTTGTTACCTTTTAGCATTGGGCTTTTTTAGTGTTTAAAAAATCAAGAGCCCTGAAGTCACAGATCGACCTAGGGCTCTTATCAGACTAGTTTAGGCACGCCCTGTATATGCTGATCCTGGGGATAGTTTTATCCGTCCAGGACGGCCAAAAGCAATTTTAGCCCCATTCCCTGGAGCAGAAATCGCTAAACTTGCAGGGGTGATACCGATATAGCGCTGTAGTTTAAGCGACTCTTAGTCTTAGCTCGGCGGTTACTTCGCTGTGAAGCTTTACTAGTACGGTGTATTCACCCAGCTTGTTAATGGGTGGAACTTCGATATCACGCTTATCGATATCTTTACCGGTATTGGTCTTGATCAGCTCGGCTACTTCATCAGCGGTGACGGTACCAAAGATAGCGTCGTTTTCACCGACTTCTTTTTTGATAGTGAATAGACCGATGGTTGCGATCGCAGTTTTCATGGCTTCCGCATCTTGCCTAATTTGCTCAAGACGCTGACGCTCTGCTTCACGACGGCGCTCTACCTGCTTGAGCACACCGGGAGTTGCCCGATGGCCTAAACCGCGAGGTATCAAATAATTACGTGCATAGCCAGGTGCGACATCGACGAGATCGCCCGCGTTACCCAGCTTGCTAATATCTTGACTTAGAACTAACTGAACCCGTTTTGCCATAATAATTCCGCTCAGGCCCAGATAAATCGCGCTTTTGTACACGGTTTGAAACAACTTCCAGCATTTGAGCGCATGAAGTCGGCAACCATGCAAACGGTTTATGTGGCCCAGTCTCCCTCTTTGACCCGTAATAAAACTAGTGCAGTCTAACATTCTATAGACTCAGGCCCATTCGAGGCAAATTTAAATCAATACGGTGACTGAGGCCTTAGTTATGAGCCATTGTGAACACGATCGGTTATCGAATCACCCAACTGGGGGAGACGGCCGGGTGTGGTGGTTTCTAGATTGCCACAACTAGTCTGTAGAAGCGTTGATCAGCTGTGTGTCAACCCGACTAGTTTTGGAGAATCAATGTATGAATACCTATCAGCATAGAACTCAGTTTGTCTGTCGATTGATAGTGGAAGGGATGGTAGCCGTTGCTGGTCTGGGCATGCTAACCACACTGCCAGTAGCAGCCTATGAGCCAGCGCCACCCTGGCAGGTCGCACAAGGTGCGTTGTATGCATCGTCATCAGGGCGGTTTGCGATCGCGTTTCCCACACCTCCTGAGGTCACCAGCGAAGATGACGACATCGAAGGTGAGCCGATTGCAATTCACACGTACCAATCACTGACAGCGGCCAGTCAATACATGGTGGCCTACGCCGATCTGCCCACTGGTTTTTTAGAGCAAGGAGAGCAGGGGGCGCTCGATCAGCTGCGCGACTACGTCTTTGATGACATCGATCTCGATGCGCTGGTAGGCTCCGAAATTAACGTGCAGCTCAGCAATCATCCAGGACGACGCTACCGCTACAGTAACGACGATGCCACCATTGATCTACGTTTGTATCTAGTAGATGAGCGAGCATATTTACTAATAGCTGCCGACCAAAATAAGACTGACGTTGATCGTTTTATTAGCTCGTTTGTGCTGCGATAGAAACCTCTGGGTCGATGATCCTCGGGATGATTTTATTGGTCATAGTCAGGATATTGGCAAGTTTTACAGCTCGTTTCATTCCCAAAGTCGGCAACAGCGAAACCTTTCAAACATGTATCAACTATGTTGAATCGCTTCACAGCTTGGTGGCATACCTACTTTATATCGCCTGCTCCGTCACCCAACGTGTTAGGCGTCTATCAACAGTGGCGGCATCAGTTTCTTTATCAGCGGCTCAGACTGTTGATTTGGTTACTTGCCTTTGTACTGGCTGCGATCACCGTGTTTGAGCTGTGGCTGTGGCGGGTTAAACCCGAGGACGTTGGCGTCGATAACTTTGTCATCAACGGCATCGTTGGACTAGCGTTTGCACTCGGTTTAAGGCTACAAACGCATGCTTGGGGACGACGGTACCAAGGTGTCATCTTTTGGCTGGTATCGGCGACCGTTAACCTGACGTTGTTGGTGGCTGGAGTGTGGGCAGGCAACATTGGTGATGCTGAGATGACAATCTGGTCCATGGTATTTCTGGCGCAGTCAACGTTAGTGCCTGTGCGGTGGAAGCTGCATTTGCGCTCTCATCTAACGCTGCTGGTTCCGCTCGCTGCTGTCGTCACCGTTGCCTTTTTTACAGTCGAGAGTACAACCGAACGCTCGGATGTGCTTTTTGGTACGATTGCCGCCTATATCTACCTGGTGTGGGTCTGTATTGTGGCTAATCTGGGCGTATACCTCTACGAGCGGCTGCGCTATCAGGAGTTTGAGGCTCGCCAAGAAGTGCAAACCTTTTTGCATGCGGTGTCCCACGATTTACGCAACCCTGTAACGGGGACTCAGCTTCTGATTAAAAGCTTGTTGGATCACTCAGAAGAGACGGTGACCATGCCTAGGGCTGTACTCGAACAAATGCAGCGCAGTGGAGAGCGGCAGCTGGTCCTGATCAACAGTCTTTTAGAAGCCCATAACAACAATCTTAAAGGTCTCACGCTGCAGCGTCAGAATGTAAATCTATTCACGCTAGTTGAGGCGGTCTGTCATGAGCTGGCTCCCCAGCTGACTGAGGCAAAGATTGTTCTACATAATCAAATCTCGCCCGAACTACCCACGATAGCTGGTGACGGTACGCAGCTTTGGAGAGTATTTCACAACCTGATTGTGAATGCACTGAACCATAATCCACCTGGCATCGCGATTTGGGTGAATGCGTCAGAGCTATTGTCTGCCGCATCTGCGACCAAGCCTTACATACGATGCACTGTGCGAGATAACGGAGTGGGCATGACGTCTGAGCAATGTGTTCAGCTATTTAATCTGTATTCTCATGGACATCGGCGGCGGCATTTGAGTATAGGGTTAGGGCTACATATCGCTCAGCAAATTATCCACGCCCATGGCGGTACCTTGGGCGTCGAATCCGAGGTCAACCGGGGCAGTATCTTTTGGCTGACGCTACCCCTGGTCAGCCCATCCCTGCCGCACCGCTAACTGCTTGCATCCGGTGATTGATCAGAAAATTGCCATGGTGGAAATAGATAGTTTTAACAATGGGGATGCGATCGCACATGCTCCCGTCGCCTGACTTTACCCAATCAGATTATCCAGCTGATGCGATCTAAAACATATCTTTCATCCCGCGAATCCGACCAAAGACGCGTGCAGGTTCTTGCAGCTTGGCGGCAGCCTGCAAAGCTGGCTGGTCCCAGCGTAAAAAGGGATTGGTCTTTTTCTCAAGGCCAAGCAGCGAGGGGACGGTGGCTGCTTGACGCTGTCGGGCTGCTTTTACTTGGGTGTAGCGTGTCTGCAGCTCTGGATTTTGCCCATCTACCGTTACCGCAAATTTAAGATTGCTCAGGGTATATTCGTGAGCGCACCAAACCCTGGTGTTATCCGGCAGTTCTCGGAGTTTGCTCAGAGAATCCACCATTTGTGCGGGTGTCCCTTCAAACAGCCGTCCGCAGCCGCCTGCAAATAGAGTATCTCCGCAAAATAGCTCTCCAGGCTCGCCCGCCTCAGCTGAAGGAAAGTAATAGGCAATATGACCGCGCGTATGTCCAGGCACAAAGAATATCTGAGCGGTTCGTCCACCGAACGCTACAGTATCGCCTTCATTAAGAAAGACTTGCTGACCTGGAATCCGGCCCTGGTCGGTTTCACTAGCGTAGACAACGGTGCTGGGAAACTTAGCCAGCAGCTGGCGATTGCCTCCCACATGGTCTCCATGATGATGGGTATTAAAAATTGTCGTCAGTTCCGCTCCCAATTCTTTTAGCTTAGCCAGGACAGGCTGTGCTTCGGTTGGGTCAACGACTGCTGCTGACGTTCCATCCTGGAGTAAAAAGATGTAGTTATCCGACCAGGCTTCAAGACGATGGATCTGCATGTTGGACACCTCGATACATTCCAAAAATAGAGTCCTAATACAAGATCATAGTCAGAAAAGAGGAGGGTCAGCGAGTGGAACCGTTATTTGAAGAGTTGGGATGGTGCTAAACAGCGACGGATTATCCGAATCAATCAAGCTTTTGGCAGGGCGAGTGCTGTCCGGACAGGAGCAGGCCCAGCCCCCAGCCTAAAAGCGGGTAGATTGCCCAGGTGATGGAGCCGGAGAGCATAAAGTTTAAAATTAGTAAAAAGCCATTAACCACAGCATACGTTCGCAGCTGCTGTCGGAAAGCCTGTTGTTTTGAATGCTGGGATGCATTGGGCGGAGCAGACGGAGATGCTTGAGAGGTTTGTTCAGCCCACATCAGAGCCGTAGAGGAGATGCCAAGGTCGTTCGCCATGTCCTCTAGTTGAGAGTGTGAGAACCCCTCCTGCTGATCTTGTCCGAGCGCTTGGGTTAAAATCAGCTGCACTTCTTCGGTAGAGTAACGCCTTTCCATGGCTAGAGCCTCCTAAATCTGGCATATTCAATATGTTTACGCCGTAAACTTAAGAGTAATTGATTATGTTTTCGATGTCAATATCGCATTTTCCTCGCTATGAATAGTGCATTTGTTGAATGACAGTTGTTGCATAAGAAAATAAATGACATGTCTTCAACAACATTGTTCTCTAGCCTTGCAGCTGCTTCCCGTAAAAACAGACATGAAGAGTACCCAGCTGGGTAATGGCATTAGCTGCTGCTCTTTCTAGAGTAGATGTATCGAAAGAAACAATATTGCTTAAAAGCGGCTAGGTCCTGCGTGGGATGGGTCGTCTATAAGAATCTTGTTTTTATATCTGCTTGTGTCATCTAACTATCTCTTCAAGGACCGCAATCATGGCGAACAAAGAACCTGGAAAGCTTATTCTAAAAGTATTCGACGATCTGATTAGTCGAGTCAAGTCAACAAGACCTATTCAGTCAGATGGTACACCCCTGGCGACTGGTTTTGTTTATTCTCAACTGGTGTTGGGACGTATGGTTGACCCCAGAGACTATCTGAATCCGTGGTCTCCAATCGGTGGAACAACACTACAAGAGTCTGTTGAAGCGGGCGATCTGCCCACTGATGCAACTGATGAAGATCGGGCTTCGGCTGCTATCGAGAAGGTGCAGCGGGCATTGCAGGCTGCCTATAAGACTTCGCAGCTGGCTGACAGTATGATCATGGTGACCGATGATGATACCTATCTCTCCTATCCGGCTGAGCGTAAGGTGAGTTTTGCCTATGAAGGCATTATCAATGGGATGCAGCCTCTGCCTGCGCCACCGGTGTCAGATGAAATTAAAGAACAGATCAACGAAGCTTATAAAGTCTTGTATGAGCTAGAAGAGGATGATAACGGTGACTTAGCCAAAGATGACGAAGGCTATTATATCTCTACTGGCTATGAGACCCGACTGTATGAGAGCTACATTGAGAACGCCGATGAGTATGCCGATGCTAAGTTTGAATACTCTCAGGCTAAGCAAGCAGCACTATCGGATCCGATCAAGGCTGAAAACTGGCCCATGGACTCTCTTTACTATCAGCGTAAAGTAGACCAGGCTTGGGACCGTCTCAAGACCTCGGGGTCAGAGCGAATTGAGAAAGCGCTAGATACCATTAAGTCTGTTGGTGTGAGTATGCAGGCCCGTATGGTGGCAAAGGCTCGTCAGGTTTATGACGCTTGGAACTTGGGTTTAGCTGGCGTTCCTGTGACTGTTCCTTATTCTTATATTGAGCCTTCAGGCTGGTGCGATACCGGTCGTAGCCCTCGCGGTTGGCAAAAGCTGAAAGTCACATCCAAAGAGTACAACCGTCATTCTCTAAGCCATAGTGCGAGTAACTTTGAGCGTCACTGGGAAAGCCATGCATCGTCTAAGCAAGGAAGCGGTAAAGTCAGCTTTGGCTTTAGTTTCTTTAATCGCGGTAGCGCGAAAGCGGGTGGCGGCAGCAGTTCGTCTAGTAGTGAGTATGAGTTCTCGTCTGATTCACAGTCGGGCTATAAATTCCAGAATGATGCCAAGAATCTTGAAATCGAGATCGAGTACGGAATTTGTACGATTCATCGTCCGTGGCTGATGGGGGATTTGTTCTACATGCGTAACTGGTACCTGGTGAACAATCCTGAGCATGCCATCAGCGATGGCGGCGTTGACAGTCAGGTAAAAGCTGGCGACCCGCTGCTGCCAATGATACCCCGTCAGTTCTTGGCGATTCGTAATGTCAAGATTCGGTCTACTGACTGGAGCAGTGATGGCAAAGTGCTTTCAAAAATGCATAGCGAAGCTCAAGGGCGTCGTAGTAGCAAGCGTAAGTTTGTTAGTGGCGGTGCAGGCTTCTCTATTGGACCTATTGCTGTCGGTGGGGGTGGCTCTAGCTCTAAGAGCGATTCTGAAACAGACCAGAGTGGTGGCTCAAGTGCAAGCACCCGTCGTGACTTTGGCTGGCGCTTTGATGGTGAGGAACTTGAAATTAAAGGAACTCAGATTATTGCCTGGCTAAGTGAGGTGGTGCCTGCTTGTGCGCCTTTGGCGGACCCTGGCTTAGAAGAAGATAGTTAGACCGTCGGGTTAGGTAAAAGGGGACCTTTGGAGACTATCATCCAAGGTCCTTTGACCCTCGGCATTGCTGACCCTTGATGTGGTTTTGACTGCTAAAGGGCAGTGACTGCAGAGCGGTCTATTTGCAGAATTTGCGATCGCAAATCCTTTTTATGTTTTTATTTTCTCCTATATTTTCTTGCAGCGAGGTATAACCCATGGCTACAAGCCTAGATGAATTGCTAGAAGCGGTTTATCAGCATTTTCTCGATCTGTATCAACAATCGGATGAAACACCGGCTAAAGATATCTTTCTGGCTTTTGAACCCATTGGCCGCATCGTTGATATCGATAGCTATAAGCTGACCTCTGCGAGTCAGACATTTTCTTCAGCAAAGGCCACAGAAGAGCTAACGGAGTTGACCGATGATATTCCGTTGATCAATGCTGATATGTTTCACCGTACGGATAAGTCCATTGAAGAAATGTATGGCACATTTATCCTGCAAGGAGCAACGCCTGGCACAGCCGATCAAGGAGAGATTAATTTATTCAACCATGTAAAAGCAGCTTCGCAGCAGAAGTTTGAAGATATGAAGCTGGGCAAGCTGGGACAGCATGGCGTTCAGTATCGACCAGCCTATGCCGATCCGCAAGATTGGTACGATCCTGGTCAAGCTGATAATTGGACCCGCTATACCTACAAGATGGAGAGTCAGCAGTCGTCGTCATCGGGTAAGCCACCAAAGCGACCTGCAAAGAAAACTCCCAATGTTGTTCTTAGACCTCAGATTTCGCGATGGCAGTGGCATGTGTTGCCAAAGGATCTGTTGCCTGTGCTAACCCGGCCTCAGCTGATGAAGCAGGTATCTGTCTCGCCTCAGGTGCTTAAGCAAGTATCTACAGTTAGGCCCCAGCAGGCAGCAACTGTTGCACCAAAATCATTTCAACGACAGATTGGACGACTGCAGCAGCCGGTGGTGCGATCGCAGCCCGCCAATATTTCAACCGCCTTTAATCGCACTCACTCAGAAAGGCTAGTTTCCAAAGCGGTGCTTTCAGAAGTCGCTGCGCATCAGCTCAGTATCAATGCCACAACGGGTCTAAGAGTTCAACAACAGGTGGCACAACCTGTGCTGGCTCCTGCTGTACTAGACAGTATTCGTCAGCAAATAAAGCAGCCTCAGATGGTTGAAACGAATGCTAGTGAAGCATTACAAGCTTCGGTAGCCGCTGCCCTGTTGGATAGCTCCTACAGCAAGACCGTGGTTTCCAAACAGCTAACGGTCTCTTTTGAGTATTGTATTGTGCAAGTGGATCGGCCCTGGCTTTCGATGTCGCTGCTGCATACAAAGGGCTGGTATATACCTGGCTACGCTGCGGGCGAATTTTCTAACGGAACAGTTAGCAATAGCGGTCTGTTTCCAGCGTTGCCAATCGCTTTTATTCTAGTGCGGGAGCTAGAAATTTCTGGATGGAGCAATGCCGAGTACGAGCATGTTAAAGATTCCATAGCCCTGGGACCTTTCTCACTGCTTGACAGAAAGCTTAGCAAGACTAGCCTAACGTGGAGTGGTATGCAGGTCATCGGCTGGATTTCTCAGGTGATGCCTCTGATGCCACCACTGTCTGCTCCAAATGTGGACTGATGGTCTAGGCCATTTAGGGAGTTGATATTGTTGCCTAGAAAAATCTGGAAAATGAATGTCTGGATATGAATGGCTAATTAGTTCTATGGGAATTCTCTGCAATACCGATAGGTTGTGAACGCCCGTATCCTGACAGCAAAAATTGATGATTGAGTCAGTCCGATTGTCTGCCCATCGCTCCCTCTTTAAAAGCCGGAGGTATTGGAGTTTTTTCTTGGGTCTTCTTAGCTCGCTAAGTCTTGTTGCGATCGCTGATGGTGCTACCCGGTCTTTGAGTGCTAGAGAAGCATTTCAAGATAAAGCAGCCATAGACACTGGACAAGCCGATACTCCAGAATCAGCGCCATTGAGCCCGTCTGAACGGCAGGTACTGTTGGGTTTGCTAGAGGCTGTTTTACAATCGGCTGACTCTATGAGCGATCCATGGGAAAAGATCTACCCTTTGGTGAGTACGGCTGCCGCTTATCAAGCTGTAGGCGAGACAGCAACAGCCGCCAAGATTTTAGAGACTTTGAACGCTATTCCAGTCGCTGACGCAGAAGCATGGGCATATCTGTGGACGGATATGGCCAGCGTTTACATCGATATCGGGCAAACCCAGGCGGCGTCAGACTTATTAGATAAGATGCTACAGGTTGCTGTTGAGCTAGAGAATGAGACTCGATATTTTCTACTGAGTGCGATCGCAAACCAGGCTGGAAATTTAGACCGTCAGACCGGTGAGCAACTGCTGCTGGCCGTCTTGGCGGAACTACCCAAACTACAAGTGCGCGCATATCAGTCTCGCTTACTAAACGATGTAGTAGCTGCACTGGAGTCATGGTCGGATAGCGAGAACCATAAGGCAAAGGTGCTCACTGCAGCCGTACAAGCAGCTCAGGCATCATCCATCGATGAAGAAATCATCCCTCGACCCGCGTCAGAGGCCTTGGTTGCGATCGCCCGGTTTGCCTCTAGCGATGCGGCCGTGCCCATATTAGAAAGCCTGGCAGAATTCATCCAGCAGACATCTGACGACACGACTAAGATGGATGTCTTGAATCAGATCGCCCTTAGCTATGGCACCATAGGACGGCCTCAGCAGGGCTTAGACACCCTGGCCCTCAGCTTAGAAACGGTTCGAAATCAGCCTCTGGGATACTGGCACGTAAGAGGACTGTATGCTGCTGCTGCTACTGCCGATGGGTTGGGGGCTGACGGGTTACAAACAGAGCTTTTAACCCAGGCAAATCAGCAGATCGTCAGGATGGCGGGCAGTTCTCCAGACAGCGGGGGGCTCAGCGTATCAACCTTTGAAGCGATGGCTGATGCTACGGTTCGCTTTCATGACCCTCAGCAAACGCTGGATGCGTTGATGACAACTATTGACCTGACTCAGCAGCTGTCGCCATTTTTTCAACCCTATGCGCTACGAAGTTTGGTCAGAACTGCCCTTGAATTAGAGAATGGTCAGCAGGCGATTATGGCCGTAATTGAGCAGGCCGCCAAGCTAGATGATAGCCTTGAAAAAGCCGAGCTTTTGGGCGATATTGCAGAGCTGACGACGCAGCTAAACAACAATCAAATAGCCCGCATGAGTCTACAGCGGATCGTTGCTGTCGGTGGAGCGATGGAAGAGTTTCAGAGTCTGGTATTTGAGAAAGCCTTTGAAATAATTGGCCCATGGGAGGATACTCAGCGTGCTGCTGTCTTGTCTATGCTGCAAGGGTCGATTGATGTTGGTGATCCGCTAGCGCAGGTTGAGCTGCTGTCACAGCTGGCTCTAGAATATGCGGTTATAGGCGACGACGATCGATCGTTAGCGATGCTGCAGCGGGTGCTACCTGTGCTGCCGAGACTTCCTGAAAGATGGACAGAGTATGAGATTGATATTGTTGCTAGCAACGTTGCCCAGACTGCAGTGCGGCTCAAAGATCAAGCTCAGGGAGAAGAGATTGTAGTAAATGCGATCGCAGCCCTTAATACTCTTCCCAACCAGACCCATAGGGCGAGAGCGCTCAGTACGGTTGCGGATGCCCTATTAGTTTGGGAGGCACCGACCGCGCATATTCTAGATAGGCTAGTAGCAAACTCTGAAGCTCTCACTGACCCTGTTGCAAAAGCTCGAATACTCCAGTCCACAGCAGCTGTGTATGCACAGCTATCGGTAAAAGACAGCCGTCAAACAGCCCTATCGCTCTTAGAAATGGTGACACCACAGCTGAACGATCCGTCTTCTGATGTAACGGACTTAATTAGTGATACAGCGTTGACCTATGGCCAGCTAGGGGCTGATACTCAAGCCATGATGCTGCTAGAGCAGCTTTACCCAGACGAGTTTCAATCACCAGACGACTTTTATCAGCTATTCAAAATCGCCGAGACAGCGATTGTTCTCGATGCACTGCCCGTGGCTACAGATGCTTTAGGACACATGGTTCAGGTTGCCAGCGCTTGGGACCGCGAACAAACGTTAGAGCTAATGGAAGGCTTTCCACCGGGCGCTCTAGAGTTTAATTATGGAAACGACCCAGAGCAGCAGCTGGAGCGTCTGCTGAATCAGACTAAAGCAAATATTCTTGTGGGTACGCTAGAGGTTATCTTTGAGCTGTCGTCTAACGAGTCTGACATTTTTAGTGGAGAAGAATTTTTAGACTCTGCGCTATACAGAGAATTAGACCCAGTGCTAGCTAATGTGATGGCAGCGGCTGACTCACTCACGATTCCCGACGAACAGTTTTATGTATTGAGGGCGGTTGCAAGCGCCGGTCTGCGGATACAAAATTTTGCAAAAGCCTCGTCAGCGATGGCACTTGCTATTGAAACTATCAGTGATACCAGCGATCAGCTCAGTTTTCAGGCAATGGACTTTTTGTTAGAAAAGCTGCCTCAGGATGATATTGCAACAACAGCTACGCTGTTAACGCTGACGGTTGAGCAAATGCAAACGGTATCCGAGAACAATAAATCTATCGCGCTAAGCGCCATTAGCGAACACATTGTAGAGATAGGCCAGGCTGATAAGATGCTTCTTTCAGCGGTGACCTATGGGGAATAGCTGTGTAGTTTGAAGTAGGAAGCCAGACGTTGGGCAATACGCTGCCGATTGCTGGCAACGGTGGGCAGAAGTGTTGTCGGGCGCTTGCTAATGAGCGACTGATAGTCAATTGGAACTACGGGGGTGATTTGCAAGAAATCAAAGATTTGTTCAAATGTGGCTTGAGGCTGCGCGCATAGATCTTCAAAACGTATGGAGGTGTAGGCAGACTCCGGTAGACGATCGATGTTGTTGACAAAATAATCGGTAGTTTCTTCCGCCTGCTGAAGGACTTTATTGAGGCCAATGTTGAAGCGTGGAAAGTACATTAGCCGGTACATTAGCCGAAAGAGAGGATTTTTGAAAATCCTGTTGTATTTTTGGGAGACAAGACCTGTGTAGGCATTCCACCCTGACAGTACCTGCTCGATGAGCTTCAATTTTGAGCTAATGACATTGACCGGATTGCGATGGATAAAGATAAAACGAGCGTTAGGTATGGCCTGATGAATATAGAGAAAATGAGGATAGCACCAGGGATTTTTGAGCAGCAGCGGCTTCTGGGGGGCAGAGGTACTCTGTACCTTGCGGCAGATTTCTAGAAACTTCGGCAGACTTTTCTCGCTGAGGTAGAGCTGGTCAATGGTGTTGCGTAGGATGAAGCCATATTCCTCAGGAAGATCGGGTGAAACAGGAACGGCGTCGAATTCGCGATCGCAAATTCCTAATCGCTCAAACTCAGTCTGTAGCGCCTGCATTTTCTCAGCTTCAATATTGTTGGTGTAGTTATATAGAATCTCGTCATATTTAATGATGTGATATGCCTTGACCACGCTGAAGCATTGTGTAGACGCTAAGGTCTGATACAGCAGCGTGGTTCCTGAGCGCGCATCGCCTAGAATAAAAATTGGCTGAACATCAATGTCTTTAAGCTGTTCTAGATAGGGCTGATCGAGAGATTCCATAGGCTTGTTCCGCAACAGTATCAGGCTATGTAAAAATCTTATTTGCAGCGGTCAGATCAAACACCTTTAAAGGTGACTGACTCGCTCATTTCTTTATCACTGGGTTTTTGGGAAGGGCGAATCAAATTTAGGCGCTGTACTCCAATTTGATTGAGTGCAATGCCGCCCAAGATTACGATACCGCCGATATACTGACCCACCGTGGGTACCTCACCGAGCAGTAAAAACGCAGAGAGAATTCCTACAATGGGATTAAATGCGGTGGCAAATGAAACTTCGCTAGCGGTACTTTGCTTGAGACCGCTAAACCAAAATGTTTGACCCGCCACTACGATAATAGCCGCATAGAATAGCATCCACTGCCATAGAAACCGCGACCCCACATCCATAAAGTGTTCAGGACCGTAGAGAATGAGAGTGGCAACAAAAAAGAAGACGGTTCCGACAAACATTCTAAAGACGCTAAACACACCGAGAGGAATATCGCGCAGGCTGATTTTACTAACAAGATTGGCAATGGCTTTAATGACAGCTGCAATCAGGGTAAATACAATGCCGCGTCCGACGGCAGTTCCCATGGAGAGCATGTCAGTACCCGGCGGCTGGATCAAAACCGTTAGGGCCACACCAACAAAAGAGACAACGGCCCCTGCAACCACCCATTTATTGACGCGATCTCCCAAAATCCAGACCGATAGGGCCAGGACTAGCGGTGTGTCAACCTGACTGATAAGAATCACATTGTTGACCGGGGTAATGGCGAGGGCTGTAAAAATTAGCGTGGGTACAATGGCTGCTCCCAAAACAGCAACAATCGTCATGGAAAACCAGTCGCGCCATTCAATTTTTTGTAAGACCGGTTTTCGCCACTCGCGCTGATAAATAATGGCCAACAGAATCAGAGCGCACAGATTTCCGACAAACAGCACATTACAAAACGAAATCGGATTGCGCTGTCCGTCAATCAGATTCAGTTCGCCCAGTTCGGTGAGCTTGCGGGTAACGGCGTTGGCGGCTCCAAAGATTACGATCGCAAGCAGCAGATAAACCCTACCAGAGGGCTGAAAGCCTGATTTATGCTTCATCTTCATCGATAGATTTTTAGCTCTGGTTTAGGTAAACAGCGATCTCTGGAATAGCGGTCAAACCAGCCAGCGCTGCTGAGGTTGAATAACTAGAACAACATTAACGCCCCGGCTAGCTGATGCAGCGTTTCTTTACGTATCTAACGGCTCAGATTGCTGTTCATTCTATAGGACCTATCTGATTTGGCAAGCTCCGCGTCATCAGATGATGTAGCCCGTTTTGGTCAAGCACCGGCTGTTTATTTTCCCGAACGATTGCAGGCTGCATTGCTTGAGAACTCTGAGAATGGTAAAAATAGCACCCATGGGCCGTACTTGTCCGCTGACTGACGACATGGCCCTGCTAGCGTGTCGGAGATCTTCTATGTCGGTTCAATTCTTAGGTAAGCGTTCCAGGTTCAGACCCTTGCGATCGCTAGGCTACTACCTGGGTATTTTTAGCCTCTGTCTTGTTCTAGCGGTCGCCTGTGGCGGCGGTGATAACAGCGGCGAGCAGGGAGTCGCTACACCCTCGAACGGGCGGGTGTCTGTCGGCACTACGCTGAGCGCACGGACGCTCGACCCGGCCGATGCCTATGAAATTTTTCCAGGCATTTTGCTATACAACCTTGGGGATCGCCTCTATACCTATGCCCCAGGCACGACTAACCTAGAGCCTCAGCTAGCTACCGCCATGCCTACCGTTAGCGAGGATAGTCTCACCTATACAATCCCTCTGCGTGAAGGTGTCACGCTCCATGACGGATCGGATTTTAATGCCGAGGTTATGGCCTTTTCCATTCAGCGATTTATGGACAATGGAGGACGACCTGCATTCTTACTATCGGAAAAAATTGAGTCAGTCGAGGCCACAGGAGACTATGAACTGACCGTTACGCTTAAGCAGCCGTTTGCGGCCTTCACAGCGCTGCTAACCTTTTGGGGTGTAACGCCGGTACCGCCAGAGACCTACACCATTGGCGATGCTCAGTTTAGACCTGAAGAATTTATCGGCTCTGGCCCCTATAAACTAGCGTCCTTTAGCAGCGACGTAATTAAGCTGGATGCTAACCCAGACTATTGGGGAGACACGCCTGATAACGAGGGGATTGATATCCAAATTTTTACCAGCCCCGCCAACCTTTACAACACATTTCGCTCTGGGGGGCTGGATGTAGCCTATCAAACCCTAGATCCCGACCAAATTGCTGCGCTGGAGCGCGAGGCTGACCAAGGTGGCTGGAATGTAATCGAGGCGGGATCAACGGTTGTTAACTACATGTCGCTCAATCAGAAAATTGCGCCCTTTGATGACTTAAATGTGCGCAAAGCCCTAGCGGCTATGGTTGACCGCAACTTAATTAACGAGCGAGCGTTTCAAGGTCAGGCAGAACCGCTCTATAGTCTGATTCCCAAGAGCTTTGATGTCCATGAACCGGTGTTTGAAACGGCTTACGGTGACGGTGATTACGAGAAAGCTAAAGGGTTTCTAGCCGACGCTGGCATTACTGAGGCCAATCCCCTTGAGTTTGAGATCTGGTATCCAACGGCCTCCACCACTCGCAGCGTTGTTGCCAGCACCCTCAAGGAAGCGATTGAATCAAATTTGCCGGGACTCGTTAACGTGCAGGTGAGTACGGCTGAGGCAGCTACGCTTTGGGAAAATGTCGAAAACGGTATTTATCCCAGTGTGCTATCCAACTGGTACCCAGATTATTTTGACCCAGATAACTTTGTGCAGCCCTTCTTGAGCTGTAGCGAGGGCTCTGTAGAAACACTCTGTGAGAAAGGAGCCACCCAGGGTAATGGCTCGTTTTACTACAGCGCTAAAACCAACGATTTATTAGTTCAGCAAAGTGCTGAACTAGACGAATCTGCACGCAGCGGCTTGTTTAAGGATCTGCAGCAGGCAATGGTGGAGGATGTGCCCTACATTCCTTTGTGGCAAAACAAGGACTATGTGTTTGCCGCCTCCGGAGTAGACGGTGTTGCCATTGAACCGAACCAGCAGTTTTTGCTCTGGCAGATTAGCAAATAAACCACCGGTAGGGGCGTTGCATGCAACGCCCCTACCGATAATTGGCGGAGAATATAAACAACAAACATGAGGACAATACATGGCATCTCGGGCTAATGCGCTGCGCTACTATGTGCTGTCGCGACTGATGCTGGCACCGTTAATGATCTGGACAATTACAACGGTGGTATTTTTGCTGATGCGAGCCACACCGGGCGATCCGGTGGATGCTCTCCTGGGACCCCGAGCACCTATTGAAGCAAAGGAGGCTTTGCGATCGCAGCTTGGTCTAGACAAACCCCTATTTTTGCAATACCTCGACTATTTAGGACACCTGCTCAGATTTGATTTGGGAAGTTCTATTGCCAGCCAGGGACAAACCGTCTGGCAGATTATTGGCGATCACTTTCCCGCTACGGTGGAACTCACCATCTGTGGCCTAGCCGTTGCGGCCTTTGTCGGTATCACAGTTGGCTCCATTGCCGCGTCGCGTCCCAATACGCCGATCGACGCGGGGGGACGGCTCTTTGGCATTTTGACCTATGCTACCCCCATGTATTGGTTTGGCATGATTTTGCAGCTTGTTTTTGCTGTGCAGCTAGGATGGTTTCCCATTGGTACCCGGTTTCCATTGATCCAAACCCCACCCGACGGACCCACGGGGCTGTATTTGCTAGATAGTCTGCTCCATGGCAATTTGTCCCAGTTTGGTACAGCCCTTTACCACCTGGCCTTACCCAGCCTCACGTTGGGCATTTTGATCAGCGGCGTATTTGAGCGCATGGTCCGGGTCAACCTCAAGCAGACCCTGCGGGCTGACTACGTTGAAGCCGCCCGCGCTCGAGGCATTTCCGAATTTCGCATCATCACCGTTCACGCCCTTAAGAATGCGCTAATTCCGGTGATCACGATTTTGGGTCTTACCTTTGCCTCTCTGCTGGGCGGCACCGTCCTGACCGAAGTGACCTTTTCCTGGCCTGGATTAGCCAATCGCTTTTTTGAAGCGATCTCAGAGCGCGATTATGAAGTCGTGCAGGGATTAATGACCTTCTTTGGCACCATTGTTGCCCTTGTCAGTATTGCCATTGATATTCTGAACGCCTACGTCGATCCAAGAATTCGATACTAGGGCGACCTGGATAGCATCTAGAGGCATCTGCGGCAGGGTATTGAAGTCAGGTCAGCCTGCGGGCGATAAGGCTACGACCGAACGCTACAGCTAAACCCTGAGGATGCTGGGCTATATAAAAATACAATGCAAATTATTAAATTTTGTAATATGATCTAGAAAAGACAGCAGCAGGAATTGCTGGTCTACTTACGTATTTTCTACCGGTTCATGGTTTCACCGCTCAATAGCAGAACGTCGCTACTCAACTTTGTTCGACGCTTTTGGATGGACAGCGCGCCTCGACTTCTGGCCTTAGGGCTAGGCGTTTCAATTAGCTTAGTAAATGTGCAGAGCCACCTACCTCAGACATCGTCGGTGTCCAGCTCGCCTGAACAGCATCAGCCGTCAATGAGAACTCATGAACCTGAGCAGCACCAGCCGTCTGTGCAAGCATCGTCTCTTCCGCTTCCAGCAGAGGAAAGCGCGCGCTTGCGTCGTCCCCGGGTAACTGGTGCAGTTATGACTAGCCATAGTCTAACTGCGGCCCATTTCTTTGGTAGTCGTTCTGTTGGTGAGCTTTCTGCAGAAGTAGGCAAATCCCAGCAGGGATAGCCGCGTGAGCTAAAAGTCGAGATGGTAACTTCATTGTTTGCGATCGCTAAACCGATTTGAGCCATGACTCTTCGGCGATATCAAAGCTATCTAGAGAAGGAGCAATGCCCTAATCTGTATGGCTGGAGCTATGATTAGTGAGGTCTTGGTCATAATTCGCATGCCTCCCAACGTTAGCGATAAAAATATGAGAATCTGGTGGCAGCTGATCTGCTGCTTAGCCGCTACAGGTACAGTTTTTTTATGGCCGATTGTGCCGGCCTTAGCTCAGTCTGAAGACTGTCGGTTCTTAGTATCCCCTCAAGAGTTCAATACTTTTGAGAGTGTCGATGACAGAATTGTGATTGGGCGAGTGAGCGATCGTCCGTATATTGTTCTATTAACCCACGATCTTCAAGAAAATCTGCCTGAGCTTAGGGCCTGCGTGCCAGATGCATTTTTGACCTCTTCAAGACTGGGGCGCTATGTACATATTGCCTCTTTCAACAACTATCGCGAGGCTAAAGAGCTATCTAATTTTATCAATGACTCTCTGGGTATCGATGTACGCATCATCCACGCTAGTCGTTTGGACCGATAATATCGGCTAAGGACTATCGGTGCTGAGTTAAGGGACAAACCTATCTGTGAAAATGCTACGTGTCAGCATTTTTCAGATAAAACCATCCCAAGGGGCAGCAACGCCTAAGAATTTAATAAGGTCCAAAAAATAATGCTAGAGAGACGTTCCATGGAGCATCTGGACGTCCAATAGTGAGCCTGATGAATTTTGTTTCCTAAGCTCAGAGCCCCTATTACCAAGTCTTTCGGTTAATTAGAATAGCGCTGTAAGCCTGTTGGGAAGAGAGTTTCGGCCAAATGGCCTGAATCCCCAAGCCATTGTAAGGACCGATAAGACTACTGTTGCAAAGCCGTGCCATGATGTCGATAATCTGTACACGGCATGTATGGAAGGGCCTTTAAAAATGATCGGGCTAAATCGTCACATACTACTATTTCGTCATTCGCGTCTGCGGCAGTTTGTACTGCTGGCCGTCTTAGCTGTCATGACTGTCGGACTGGTGTCTAAGACAGACGCTCGTCCGCTGACGGTTCGAGTTGACCGCTGGCTAGAAGTCCGTAACGTTAGCGGCACTGTGGATATCTGGCAAAATAATCAGTGGCGTCAGGCCCAATCTGGTCAGCGTTTAAGCTCAGTGGGGCACGGTATGCGTACCGGTGCAGGTTCCCTAGCTCGCCTGGCTGTCGATACTCAGGTGGGATTTATTGGTCTCTCTGAAAACACAGCGATTGCTATTACGCGGATGGAGACGACGGCAAGCGGCGGCAAAATCACTAACTTAGAGATTTCGCGCGGTCAGGCTCGTGTGTTTGTACGCCCTTTTACCAACCCCGAGTCCCAACTGGAGATACGGACGCCTGCTGGTGTGAATGGTGTTCGCGGTACAGAGTTTGGTGTTGCTATTCAACCGAGTGGTCGTTCCTCACTTGTGGTTGAAGAAGGTCGCGTAGATTCCTCTGCCCAGGGGCAGTCAGTCCCGGTGAATGAGGGATTTCAGAACTTTACGGTTCCTGGAGAACCCCCTTCAGAACCCATGCCGATTACTGAGGAGCCCAATCTAAACATACAGCGCCTCGAACGTCAGCGGCGCGCAGGTGAGGTTACGGTGCTCTTGGAAGGCAGTACCTTTGTGGTTAATGCCTTGGTAATTGAAGGAACAACTCAAGAAATTATTGTCGATGAGGACAATACTCAGATAGGTCGTTTTGCCGTGGAGCTTCCCTTACCTGCAGATCGGCGCATTGAGGTAACTGTTACGACTCCCCTTGGTAAAACACAGATCTATGATGTGGTCGTTCCCTAACTGGCGTAAGCTTCTGCAACGCTGTGCACCGATGCTACCGGGATTACTGGTTAGCGGTATTGTGGTTTGCTTGTCATCTGTCGGAGCTTTGAGACATCTAGAAAATCTATCTGCCGATTCGTTGACACGACTTCGAGGAGAGCAGCCCTGGAATAATGAGCTGATAGTTGTTGGGATTGACGACCGGACGCTGGATGAACTGGGACTTTTACCCATCGCTCGCAATCACTATATCGATTTACTAGAGGTTTTGTCTGAGGCCGATGCAGGCCTAGTCACCTTGGATATTCTGATGACCGATGAGAGTCCTTTTGATGAGGATCTAGCTCAGGCAATGCTGGCCTATAAAAATAATGGTGTTGTTCTAGCCGATGCAACAAATATAGGGGGGCGGTTTCTCAAACCTGTGCCGCTGCTGTTAAAAAGTGCGATCGCAACTGGTCATATCAATCAGGAGTCTGATATTGATGGTGTCACCCGTCGTCATATCCTTTTTACCTCTGACAATCATTCGCTTGCCTCCGCGACAGCCCAGGCATACAGTCTGACAAATGAGCTGATTAACCTGCCTGAGGATCAGGGAATCTATATCAACTGGCCAGGAAATATCAATAACCTTACCTATGTCAGCTTGATCGATATTCTCAAACGAAAAATACCGATCGATCGACTGAGAAATAAGATTGTTTTTGTCGGCTCCACAGCAACAGCTTCTGATCAGCAGCTGAGAACCCCGTTTAACACTAAAGATCCCGTTTGGGGAGTGTATGTTCACGCGGCGGTGATGGATAATCTGTTGGAACAGAATTGGCTAAGGGTGCCCGATAAACGATTTGTGCTGCTGGCTGTTTTAGTAGCAGGACCGTTGATTAGCTTAGGGTTAAAGGGACGTTCATTTGTAGGACAGGTTATTCTGTGGGTTGTCTGTGTCAGTCTCTGGCTATCGTTGAGTTTAGGTCTTCGATATCAGAACTACGTTTTGCCAGTAGCGACGCCGATTCTCTTACTCAGTCTGACAGAAGGGCTAATTATCTTTACCGATCGGCTGCGAAGTAGCGCTATTCTTCGAGCCCGGAATGAGTTTCTTGGCACTATGAGCCATGAACTTAGAACACCACTCAATGCAATTATTGGTGTGTCTGAAATGATGCAGGAAACTCACCTAGATCCTAGACAGCGAGAATTTAGTGAAACGATTCAGAATAGTAGTCAGGCGTTACTAGCGTTGATTAATGATGTTCTTGACTTTTCTAAAATAGAGGCAGGAAGACTGGTGCTAGAAGAACATCCGGTCAATCTTCGTAGCTCTATCGAAGAGAGTTTGGATATTGTTGCCACCCGGGCAGCTAATAAGCCCTTGGATCTTGTCTATATGGTGGATCCTAAAACACCTTCAGTTGTCATTAGCGACCCGATTCGACTGCGACAGATTTTGCTTAATCTCCTAAGCAATGCAGTCAAGTTTACGGATCAAGGCGAAGTTGCTTTGATCGTACAGCCAGCTCCCAGCGATGATTTAGGAGTTCCTGTGACCCGTTGGAGCCATCCTGCTGAACAATCTATATTGCTTCTGTTTGCGGTTAGAGATACTGGCATCGGCATTCCAGACGATCGGATTACTCAGATTTTTGAACCGTTTCGTCAAGCCAGTACCTCTACCACCCGTAAGTACGGCGGGACGGGGCTGGGGCTGACCATTAGCAAGCGTCTGGCCGAGACTATGGGTGGGCGGCTGTGGGTCGAAAGTGAGATTAATAAAGGCAGTACGTTTTTCTTTACGATTCGCGTCCAGGTCGATCCAGTCACCGTTCAATCAGAGCGTCCTGAGGCGTTGGCGAGCTGGGCGCATCAGCGCATATTGGTTATCGATAAAAACATTACTCGTCGAACGAGTGTAGCCTGGCAGCTAGAGGCTTTGGACATCGAGGCTGTCTTTACTCGTAGTGTGGCCAAAGCGTTATTGCTTGTGCAGCAAGGACAAGTATTTGATGGGGTTATTCTAGATGCTGCCATTACTAAAATTGACAGTATGAGCGCCATTGAATCCTTGCGACAGGCGATGGATAAACCTGCCATGCCGCTAATTGTGTTGGCTGACCTCAAAGAAAATTTTAGTCATGTAGAACGGTCTGACATGGCGGTTATCTGGAAGCCAATTAAACAGGCGGCACTGTACCGGGCGCTTATGGATATCCAGCCCAAGCAGCTGACTCGCTCCGTTACTACCCCATCTGGCTCAGCCTCAGAAGCCGCGAATAGTATTGATGGCTTAACCGAACGCTTGAGGGTGTTAATTGCTGATGATAATCCAGTGAATCAGCGGGTGGCTCAACATATGTTGCAGCTGCTAGGGCACCAGGCGGATACGGTCTCAACAGGTAGCGAAGCGATCCAAGCGGTAGAGCAGGATGTCTATGATGTTGTATTTATGGATATGCGAATGCCTCAAATGAGTGGTCCAGAGGCAACGCGCCATATTCGTCAGCTGGGTCAAAAAATACGTCAGCCTTGGATAATCGCCATGACGGCAAATGCTAGCCCAGAAGATCGTAGCCACTGCCTTAACGTTGGGATGAATGACTACCTGAGTAAGCCTATCCGCCGTGATAGCCTTACTCGTGTACTGATGCATGTTGAGTAGAGTGCGCTGATGCTGTCAAGGAAAAAGCTGCGGTCGAAAACCTGACAGTGTCTAACCTAGGAACTGACTAGCTGACTAGAGCGCTGTTTGATTTTATGCTGAACAACCAGAGATTCGGCGTCTTCCATAGACCGCATGCGCAACATACTGTGGAATACATTGAACTGATACACCATGGCGTTGTCCACATCTAATGCCGTCAACCACCCGCTTTTAGGATGATAGGCACCTGTATCAATATCTAGCCAGCCGGGACCTTTGGCGATATCTCCGGGCTCGATACCTGGCAGCGTAAACGTGATGGTATGGCCAGTAATGATTAGCTTGTCAGTAAAGTAAGGTTTTTTGTGGCTATGAAAACTATCGCGGATCCAACAGTATTCGTGACTTGTCTGCTCTGATATGGTGCGCTGGGGATTTAGTCCTGCATGAACAAGCCAAATGTCTCCTAAGTCGAGATAGAATGGCAGACTTTTTATCCAGTTTAAATGGGCGAATAGTTCGTCAACGCTGTTATAGCTAGAAAGAGTTGATTGTCCACCGCTGTATAGCCATCCTTGAAACGCAGGCATGTAAGCTTCGTCATTGGGAAAAGCTTCTAGCAAAAGCTGTTCGTGGTTGCCCATGACGCACCGGTGACCATTTCCACGTACGTAATCAACAACTTGACGACTCTGAGGACCTCGGTCAATTAAATCGCCAACGAAGTAAATTTGATCGTCTAGATTGGGATCAACTGCTTCTAGTAGGTGCATTAAACCGTCGTAATGGCCATGAATATCACCAATAAAAATACGACGGGTCATAATGGGTACGGTGTAAAGGAGTGGCTAAGGGAGTTGTTGTCTTAGATGGGCATATGAAGGATAGGATATACGCCGCAAAACTGTTTGAATACATCTTGCTCTAGTATGCCTTTTCCCTACTTATAGACAACACTCAAATCGGTAGGGTTTTCCAACGCTTTAAGTAAGATTTACGGCAACAATAGAACAAATCTAGAAATTGCCTCCAGCTGACAGTATGAGCAAATGGGCTTCACTCTTGCAGAGGCTGTTTTATTCATCAGCTGGCTGCGGCTGAATGTCATGCTCGATACACTATTCTAGCTATGGTGACTGCTTTTCATCAACTAGTGGAGTGCCGTCGGGAGCCTCTAGGACAAAACCAGCATCTTGTACCATTGCGTAGTCCTGCGCTGCACTCTGACCAGCGGTGGTCAGGTAATCACCGACAAAAATGGAGTTGGCTGGATATAGGGCAAGGGGCTGCTGCGATCGCAAATGCACTTCTCGCCCCCCCGCAATCCTAATTTCCTGAGACGGTAGTAAAAACCGAAATAGGCACAAAATCCTTAAGCAGCGCTGAGGCGTCAGTTCACTGCGACTCGAAAACGGGGTCCCTTCGATGGGAATCAAAAAATTGACCGGCACGCTGGTGACATTCAACGCTCGCAGTGAACAAGCCAGATTCACAATATCTTCGTCAGATTCCCCCATTCCTAAAATGCCGCCCGAGCAGGTGGTTAAACCAGCTGCCTGAACTGCTTTAACCGTCGCGAGTCTGTCCTGGTATCCATGGGTTGTACAGATATCCTCGTGGTGCGCCTCTGCCGTATTGAGATTGTGATTAATCCGATCTACCCCCGCTGCTTTGAGCTGATGCGCTTGGTCTTCGTTTAATAGCCCCAGGGTTGTACATACCCGCATGGGATAGTCGGCTTTGACCGCACGCACGGCGTCCAAAATTTTCTCGAAAGTTCTCTCTGACGGTGTTCGACCTGAGATCGCCATGCAAAACGTACCCGCTTTGAGCTGATGGGCACGGTCAGCAGCGGCCAAAATACGATCTTTTGCCATCAGCGGATACTTTTCAATCTCTGCTGACGAAATTTTTGATTGGGAGCAGTAGTGACAGTCTTCAGGACATAGCCCGCTCTGAGCATTGAGTAAAAAGTGCAGCCGTACTCGATTCCCCCAATAGTGATGACGAACTCGATAGGCGGCCGCTAGCTGAGCTAAAAGGTCTGTATCATCAGCCTGTAGAACTCTCAGAGCCGTCTGGTGATTAATTTTTTGACCATCAAGGACCTGCTCAGCTAGCAAATTCCAGTCAGTTGAGGTGCGTACAGCCTGAATCATCCTCAGTGCTCCTTCTCACAGTTGGCAAAGCATATACCATTCTCTACCGTAATACGAGATGGACTTTTCGCTGACTGCTTGCGATCTCTGTTTGTCACCTGATCGCTCTGGCCCATTACTCCCATGTATGACCCCAGACGATTAACTCCGGTTGCAGGATTGAAAATTTTTGCCAAGCCGAGCCAGATTTTACTGTGCTGATGGCTATATGGAGCCGTATTCCTTTATGAAGTTTTACTACCAAAGGTATGGCTGTAGCTGTTGAATCTAGAGTCTACAAAATACGAATGTGGTCTGCGTAGGCTTTTCCCTCAATGACACGGGCCGCAACTTCAACGGCCATCCCACGCTCTAGCTTTGCGAACACTTCGCTGCCAACGTACTTCTGGTGGAAAATAATGTCCTTTGACCCGTCGTTGGGAGCAATGTAGCCATGGTGATTGTTTTTTTTGAGCTTGAATAACAGCTTGATCACACCCTGCTTTGTAATGACACCCGGTGTCTGAACGGGCTGCTTGGGTGATGATTGAGGCTCACGGATCGCTGTTAAAGAAGACTTGTCTGATACTTGCTCTGCAGGGCTTTTGGATAGCTGCGTAGCGTTCTCCACTACCGTTGGCTTGGAACTGCGACGTTCTGTCGTAGAAGTACCAGAACTATCTGCCTGTAACGGCTCGGTGACTTTTTGAGGCTGTTTGTTAGCTGGAGCTGCGCCCGAGATATCTTTCTGAATAACTGAGTCTTTGGTTAAAAAAGACAGTTGAGGCTGTTGGGAAGCTGGGGCTTGAGGTGTTGCCGTTTCTGGATGAGATAGCTGATGGCTCAGATTTTGGATAGCCGAACTGGGAGAATAGTCATAGTCACTCAGCAAGACTCTAAATCGGGAGGGATTATTCACCCGAACGGAAGCCGGATTTAGTGGGGCTCTAGGAGTCTCTGGTCTAGATTTATGGGGTGTCTCTGCTAGCTGCTGTTGGGTTGGGGGCCTTCGAGATAGATCGGGGGGAGCAGCTGCTGGGCGGTTAGCTATCGGCGGTGGCAGCTGCTGGCTAGGAGGTAAAGAACGAGCCCCTTGCTTAGCTCCATGGGTAGGATTGAGTAATCGCCTCAGCCAGTGTAAAAAACGCTGTATGAGTCTTCTTACCATGGTACCTAAGCAATAAATTGATATCCTATTCTACCGCTGTGGTGGCTGTTCTTTGGCTAGACCTCTCCCCACCCAGGCTGCAGGCGCTTCATGATCGGGTTGTAAACCTTGAAGTAGGCGACTGAACCTGCCTGTCGCAGCAGTGATTTAGAAGTTGTATCGGCTCCCATACAGCGCTGGCAAATAGGATTTTCCACCTTGAGCTGGTTAAAGCCTTGACGCAGCCCGCAGGCAGGCTGATGGCTATCTAAGATATCCCTGAGGGAGTAATGGTTGAGATTTCCCAGAGGAATTTGACCGTCATAGTCTTTGCAGCAGGGAACAACCGTACCATCGTATAAAATGCCGGCCTGGTCAGATGTACCGTTACAGTAGCCAAACTTGGCTGGCACAACCTGGTCGCTTTCGACATTTCCCCAGCTGTCTAAGGGAAACGTTTCTAAAGCTAGCTTGGGGGTTAGCTCAATGACCTGCCAGCGACCGGGCTTATGACGCGCAATCCGCTGGCGGAGCTGGTCGTCGCTAGGACGTTCCTGGCACCCTTCTAGGAGCCGATCGGCCCAGGCAGTTAGCTCTTGCTGCATTTGGGCTCTTCCTTCGACCACGTGCATTTGCTTGTGGGGCACTAGAAAGGGATGGGGTGTGGTATCTAAAAACTTGAGATGAACGCGAGTGTTTGAATCGGCATCGGCTAAGTTTGCTCTGACATAGGCAGTGATGCCGTCAAAATACTGTTCGGGCTTGAGCTTAGGGGGAGCACCTCGAATAATAAAGGTGACTGGGTCGGGGGTTTGCAGAGAAATAGTGACCTTGGGAATGCCTGAGCGGATAAGCTGCTGCCGATGTTTAGGATAAATATGAAATGTACTGCCGTTGGTGGTCAGGTGCAGGTTGAGCTTTCGTACCAAAGCCATATCAATGGCTGAAAAAATATGGGGATAAATCAGGGGCTCGCCCATGAGGTGAAAGGCGACAATTTTGGCCAAATCGTGATCGGCTATTTCATCTAAGGCTTTTTCAAGCAGCTGCAGGTCCATATGACCTCGCTTGCGTTCCATGATGGCATCTGGGCAAAAATCACACTTGAAGTTACAAACATTGGTGACTTCGAGATGGATGCGCTCAAGACGATAGCGGGTCATTGCAGAGAGTAGGGTGAAAGGCCAATGGAAGTCGCCCTAGCTTAGCAGCGGTGTGTGAGCATCAGCTGAGAATTTTATGGGGATGTAAGACGTTCCATAGAAGGTCTCTACAGAGGTTGGGAGATTAAGCTTTTTGGGAGAGTTGCTGCCCGGTCGAAACGTTGGCTCTAGCCTAAGAAAGACTCTTTTTAGGACAAGCTATGACCGTAAATGCAAATGTGCTTTCAGAAGCAGAGCGGATTGACCTGCTAAAGGGATATGCTGAGCAGGATGCAATCTTGGGGAGCCCCAATCCTCGCTACAAACAATGTAAGGTGTATTGCGATCGCTACTTAAACATTCGCGTCCAGATGGTCGGCACCGACGGCTTAACCGACACTGATTGGGATTTGACTATTTTCTAATGCTGATATCTCGATAGCAGCCGGTCGCTTAAAATTGCACCGTAGCGTTTGAATCAATTGGCGGCACCATGGATAGCTCAGCAGTTTTAGCACAGGCAGCTCGTGACCAGCGTCCTCATGCCAAGGATCTGGTCACGGCCCTACAGGCTACTGAAAAGAATTCCAAGACCCGCTATACCCTGAGCGATCTAACCGGTACCTGGCGACTGTGCTTTATTACGGGCACCAAAAAGACGCGGCAAAAAGCAGGCGGTGCTCTAGGGTCCGGTCGCTATCTGCCTAAGGTCATCAAAATTCAGCTAACCTATCGAGCCACAGATAATGACCAGGGTCTGGTGCATAATTCTGTGGCGTTGGGAACGCTCAATCTGACGCTTTCAGGGCCGATCAAGGTTTGGCCCCAAGCTCGGTGTCTAGCGTTTGATTTTACAAAAATAAAAATTGCTATCGGCGGTCTAACCCTGTATCAAGGACAAATCAAACCAGAAGCTGCCGAACAAGAGTTCTATGATCAGTCGCTAAAAGAACAGGCTTTTTTCAAATACTTTTGGGTGACTGAACAAGGGATTGCGGCTCGCGGACGCGGTGGTGGTTTAGCCCTATGGAGTCGCGAATCGGCCTAGCAATGCCTCAGCTTAAATCAAGCGCCATTTCGTTGCTGTCCCCATAGCCAAGACGCTTGTAGACCAGTTTGCCTGTCTCAGAAGCGTGCAAAATAGCTCGGGTACATCCGATGCTTTTCAGGTAGCGTTGAGCTGCATCCATCAGCCGTGTAGCAACGTTTTGCCTACGGTGAGATGGCGTCACATACAGTCCCCAGATATAGCCCTTTGTGTACTCTGGGTTGAGGATGGGGTAAAGCTCTAGAATTTGGCAGCTTACGGAGCCGACCACCTGACCGTTGATTTCTGCGATAAACCCCTGATATTGAAGATCCTGGCGGACCTTCTCAATAAAGATACGAGTTTTATTTAGCCAGTCTGGAGCCATGGCTTGGGCTGAGGAGCCAAGTTCTACCATGAGGTGATGCAGATGCTGTGCGATCGCATCGTCATCAGCCGGAGTTGATTCACGAATCGTTAGAGACTGGTCTGTCATGAGACTAAAGGGCCAAACATAAAGGAACCGAGCTTTCGATAAAAGCTCGGTTCCTGGACGGAGTTCTTTTAGGAAGCTCGGTTTCTAGCGAACAACGCCGCGCGTTGCAGCCATATCGATTGGCTTCATGAAGTACAGCTGGATCATCTTCACACCGATGGTAGCGATGTGGGGGAGCTGACGTAGAAGCTTGAGGGGCTTAGGCTGCTCAGACTTGCTAATGGCAGAAACCTGGAGGCTAGCGTCAGAAGCCGTATCTAAGTGCTTAAAGAAGTCAGGATGCTCCACATTCAGCATCACTGGGAAGACCTTCGCCGCTGACTCATTAGTCTTTTTGATGACGTGAATATCATACTCACGGGCATCTAACCCTAAGGACGCGTAGAAGCCACTGCGCTGAATGTCATTTAAGAACATGGTGGCAAACACCGACAGCAGGAAGAAACGGCACCATAGCTTAGCCTTCCAGTCATTTAAGAACTGAGGCTGGGCCTTCATGATGGCGGAGAAGAAGTCGCCGTGGCGGTTCTCATCCTGACACCAGTTTTCGAAAAACTGGAAGATGGGATAAATCCGATTCTCGGGATGAGAATCGAGATGACGGAAAATTGTAATGTAGCGCCAGTAGCCAATCTTCTCAGACAGATAAGTGGCATAGAAGATGAACTTAGGCTTGAAGAACGTGTAACTCTTGCTCTTGGTCAAAAAGCCCAGGTCCAACTGTAGGTTAAAGTCCGACATCGCCTTATTTAGGAAGCCGGCATGGCGGGCCTCATCACGGGACATCAGGTTAAACCCTTCCGCCAGAAGCGGGTTTTTATCCTTAAGACGGCGGCCTAGCTCCTTGTAGAGCAAGAATCCGGAAAATTCAGCGGTGCAAGAGCGCTCTAGAAACTCAATAAAAAGCTCACGCGTTTTACCGTCAATGTGCTCCCAGGACTGGTCAAACACATCGGTCCGCACGAAGTGATGGCGGTTATAGTCAGCACGAAACTCTTCGATGATGGCACGGACCTCATCCTCATTGACGGACATGTCCATCTTGGCCATCTCGTCAAAGTCGGTGGTGTAGAAACGGGGGGTGAGGATCGTGTCCTTTGAAGGTGCCTTAACCCCAGGCCGCAGCTCATCAAATTGAGTATTTTGGGGTTTCCTTAGGGAATCTACCATGAGTCCTCTATCAAGATATTTATGGGTAAAGCGCTATGAAACCGCATTAAAGTGCCGGGTCAGTCAATCGATCAAAGACCGGCAGCATATATGGCTAATAGTCTACCAAGGTCATTGGCGTCGAGCAGCCTGACGGGGCCGAATAGGTTACATTTCGAAATATTGAGGAGAGTAATTTATACAGGCGGACACCGTCTAAAGTCCTCAAAGAACTTAACCGTCTGTATCAGGATTGCTATCTGTATCGGGAGCGGTTTGCTCACTGGGTAATGTTTCCGAGTTTTCTGTTTCTGCCTGTTCTTCTTTAACCTCTTCCACGGCTTCTTCTATCTCTTCATCACTGGCGACGGGCTCTTCGGTAGTTTCGCCATTTTTAGCTTCGTAGGCCGCAAGCTCGGCTTCAGCTCGCATCTGGATCGCTTCATGACCTAAGACACCTTCATAGGCATAGCGGTTGTAGCCGCCGTTATCAACAATGGCCTGAAGATAGTCCACACGTTCTTGGGGGGCCGGATGAGACGCGAGCCAAGGAACAACCTGACGGTCCCCATAGCGATCGTCTAGGGCCAGCATGAGACCGTGCATACCGTCTGCCGCATAGCCGCTAGACGCCAGAATTTGGGTGCCGACAATATCTGCCTGACGTTCCATCTGACGAGAGTAACCAGAGACGATGGCATTGGTGACAAGGCCCGGCAGCGGCAGATACTGGGTCAGACTGGCGGTCAGGTTTCCTCTAGTTACCATCTGAAAGCCGTGGGAAAGCACTGCGTGGGAGATTTCGTGCCCCAGTAAGCCGGCGATTTCAGCTTCGCTATCGGTATCTAGCACCGCGCCTGAGTTGACAAAGATTTTGCCTCCGGGGAGAGCAAATGCGTTGAGTTCTCGGTCCAGCACCACATCAAAGGTGTATTCAAAATCATCTCGACCCGCAACGGCGGCCAGCTTATGGCCGATTCCGCGCACGTAGGCCAGGAGTTCCTCATCCTCTGATAGGGGCAGCTGGTCACGGGCTGAGGCGGCGACAGATGCCCCTAAGGATTTTTCACCCTGCAGCAGGATAATGCTGGAGTTGAGAGCCGTAAAAGGACCGTATAGTCCGCCTGTGAGCAGATAGCCTGCGGCTCCAGTAAAAATGTTTGCGATCGCATTATTCCGAATCTTCGCATTGGTTGCGGACTTAAACCGGGCCAGATTTTCATCAGCAAGCCCGGCATAGCGTTCGGCGTCGGGATGCTCCTCGTTGAGTAGAGCAAACTGTCGCGACGCGATAGATGCCTCAATCCATTCCTCCTGAGTCATCATCAGCTCAATCTGTGCGCTCAGCAGGTCCGGATCGTAGGGATAGAGCGTCAGTGCCTTTTCTAAAACGACCTCAGCATCCTCCGGGCGCTCATAGGTCTGTAATAGCTCAGCGTAAAGCAAATGTCCTGGAATAAAGGCTGGTACTTCTTCGGTCAGCAGTCCTAAAGGAACCAATGTCTGAGATTCTCGACCGGCTTCAAGACCGCGAGCAGACTCACGCCAGTAAACAGCGCCACCGGGAGACAGCTGTTCAGGATCGCTAAACGGCTCGGCTGGAATCGCTTCTAGATCGTCCTCATCTCGCCAACCAAAGGTTTTAGCCTCGCGATACAGTTCTTCCGCCGCCGCGATGTCACCGGCTAAATAGAGTCTGTCGGCTTCTATAATTAGCTCTCGTTGAAACCAGGTTTCTTGTTCTAAGGCGGCTGCTTCAGGATCGTACTCGGGCTCGGAACCATCCTCTGCGACTGGGTCGACCGCTTCCTCGGTGTCGGTTTCTTCTGTCGGCGACTCGGTTTCTGTCGGCTGCGAGTCGCTATCTGCCGCTGCGGGCGACTCGTCTGTTTGGAGAATAATATGCTCAGGACGCTCAGAAGGCGTGGCTGTGCGCCCGGGCAGAACTGGGCTTAGCAAGAGCGTAATACTAAAACCTGCTGCCAAAAGCAGCGCAAACCGTTGACTGGCCTTCATGATGACTCGGGATAGCAAGACTGAAGATAAAACGCCAAGGCGTTAAAATTATTTTGACAAATATGCTTTCAAATAACCTGAGCGAAAGCGCTTGTTCGGCTGTCGTAACGCTGGCTGAGGTGCCAATTTCCCAATAAAAGTCACTCAAATGCCACAGCGGAATGAGTGGGAGAGCCATATACTAAGTTTTATGACGCGTTACGAAATCACCCACCATGAGCCCTGACACCATTGAGGCAATTAAGCCCTATTTAAACTTTTTCCATCCTTTGTTGATGTGGGTCCTGTTTGGTCTCACGCTTTATGCGGCCTATCTGGGTAGCCAAAGCCGCAAGATTCGATATGTTTCGGGTGATGAAAAGAAAGAATTGATTAAAGGCAAGTTTGGCATTAAACATCATCAGCTAGGTTCAGTTATTTTGGCGCTGATGGTGCTGGGGACCATTGGCGGTATGGCCGTCACCTATATCAACAACGGCAAACTATTTGTGGGTTCTCACCTGCTGGCCGGTCTGGGAATGACTGGTCTGATTGCGGTGGCGGCTTCGCTGGTGCCTTATATGCAAAAGGGGAACGAAACGGCTCGCCTGACCCATATCAGCATTAACGTCATTATTGTGGGTCTCTTTGGCTGGCAGGCGGTGACTGGTATGCAGATTATGCAGCGGATTCTAGAGAGCGCTTTTGGCATTACTTTTTAAGTCTTTCCGTTAATGCATAGAGACGTTCCATGGAACGTCTCTATGCATTAATTTTTTGATCTTGTAGAATCCTTATTCCTCAGAGGAGCAGGCCCCAAGGGTCGGCTCCTTTTTAGTTGACGGGGCCGTGCTTTACGCTGCTCAATAGACCCAAGAAACTGCCCGCTGCTATGCACCAACTAAAAACAGCAGATATTCCTGCCTGGCTCGCTATGGCTCTGTGTGGGCTGGTGGCCTACGGCTATGACTTTTCACGGGAGAACGTATTTAACCAGATGCCTGCGGTGATGGCCTTGCTGGATCCGACGCTGTACAGCCGAGATTTTTATGTACAGGAGATGACCCAGTTTACGCCCAGGTCTTATTACTATTACGCTCTGGCTCTACCGACTAAGCTGGGGCTGAGTTTGCCGGTGGTGTGTTTTATTTACTTTGCGATCGCATTCACTGCCTTTAGCCTCGGTCTATATGCTATCGGTCGCTACTTGGGCCAGTCCAAACTGTCGGCTGCGGCCCTGGCCTTTTTGGGTCTAGCCGTTGCCGATGGCACGGTTGGCTACACTAATCTATTCCGTCGGGCACCGCTTCCTAGCATCTATGCCATTGGTATTGCCATTTGGGGCATTTACTTTTGCCTGCGGCAGCGCTGGGTTCGAGGCTATGTCTTATTAGGGCTGAGCTGTCTGCTGCAGTTTTTAATTGGTGTGCTGCCGGGACTGTTATTGACACCGGCGCTGATTTTTTACAGCCTTAAGGCAAAACGACTGCAGCAAATACTGTGGGCCTGGGGAGCCTTACTAGTTTTGGCCGCGCTGGTCTACAGCCCCATGGTGCTTAGCGGCAGTACCGGTAGCGATTTGCTCAGCAGCTCCGAGTTTGTCTGGCTCTATGGCCACGTGCGCCATCCACACCACATCATTTTGTCCGCGTTTTCAGTGAAAAGCTGGTGGCGATTTGGTTATTTTGTCGCAGCGGGATTGTTGTGTGTATACGCGTCGCAGCGTCTGGCAAGCCATCAAAAAGCAACGATGGTGCTCACCATCCTAACCGGCTGTGGTCTCCTGGCTGTTAGCTATGGGCTAGTGGAGGTCTATCCTGTCGCGACGGTGGCTAAGCTGCAGTTTGCTAGAACCACGCCGTTTATTTTGCTGATGGCGCTAGCTGCGATCGCAGTCTATGCCAGCGAACACTATCACCGAGGTAACCAGGCATTAGCCCTGTGTTTGATCGCCGCGCCTGTAATCGACAACGCAGGGGGACTAATCACGCTGGTGATTGTAACGCTCAGTGTGCTCAAACCCGGCTCAAAGCAATTTTGGCAGCCTGTCCAACAGCGGCTGCAAACCTATCGCTGGGCTGGCTACTTGGTGTTTTTGCTCGTCTTAGCGATCACCTATTCCTATCATGTGGCGCTATTTCTTAGCTTTGCCTACCCGTTTTTGATAGATGAATTTCCTAGTCAGCTAAAGCGTCTGCGACGCGCTGCTTACGCGCTAACAGCCGTGAGCGGACTATTTGTCATACTGCATCTAGGGGGTGTGGTGGCCCATCGCAGTCTCAGCCCGATCCATCGAGCCCTGAAGCTCGCTCCTTTAGTCGATGAGCCGGTTAAAACCCTGGCAGTACAGATGCGTGACCAGACGCCAACCGATGCGCTGGTGCTGATACCTCCATCGGATCGGCTGTTTCGCTTTTATAGCCAGCGCTCAGTGGTAGTGAGCTTTAAAGGATTTCCGTTTACCGATGCGGGAATGGTGACCTGGCAGCAGCGCATGCAGACGCTGTTAGGCGATGTGCCGGCCAGTGTAGAAGGTGTTTTAGATCCTCTGTTTAGTCAGCGTACCGGTGCAGAGCTGGGTGCGATCGCAGCCGATTTTGGCGCTACCCACATCCTCACCCGCCAGGATTGGCATTCCGATATCCCCGGTGCTACCCTGCTAGAGCAGCAAGGGAATTGGACGCTTTGGAAAGTCAGTAGCCCATCGTAGGGTCGCGAGGTCATTTCAGCGCTAGGACCCCCTGCTCTTTGAGTTTGGGATTAAATTTGATCGCGATTTGAGCGCCTCGGGCTTCTACTTGAGCTTTGACGTCGGCTTCAACGCGACGGGCTAGCTGTTTGAGGAGCTTGTTGGTTTGGGACGGTTCGGCATTTGCGATCGCATCTCGCTCGTCTGCGGTCATAAACACTTTTGCATCAATCGGCTTTTCCCAAGCTAGCTGCCGATCGCTATTTCCAGGTGGCACGGTGCCGTATTCAGTCAGCCAGGCGTTACGAATTTCGTCCAGTAGCGTCCGGCTGGGGCGCGCAACCGTATAGTACTTAAACCAGTGGCACTGCTGGGGACAGCGCACCAGGTGCTGAGTCAGCCCTACGCTGACGTCTCGTGAATAGCCCACATATTGCAGCGCTTTCGCCTCGTCAAAAATGGCATAGATTCCGACTTTACCCGCTAGCCCCGAGGGCAGTTCACCGTCTATCAGGTACGGCTGCATCTCTAAACTGGCCAGGGTGGGACGTGAATCTGCCATAACGGAAGGGAGTGAATTACGTTCTCCATCCTAAAGCTGCGATTTAGCAAAATCAGATTCTTTCAAATAAACTCAACGATTGCTGCCCTGCCTGTTTCAAAAAGAAACACTATAGTGAAGAAAAATTCCCTTTTGCCAGCCTCGCTATGAGCACTCCCAAAGATGTGACCAATCGGATTATTTTTGTTCTGCTGGTTGCCTTTATTGGATGGCAGTTGCTGCGAGTGGGTCTGATTGTGGGGGTGGCAAATGGCTGGCTCTAGCGTCTTGGCGTCAGAGGCACGGCGCGTGAGGACTGCGTCAGAGCACCCTCAGCGCATTAAGTAGCAGCCATGAACAAATCTTACTCAGGTCGGGTTTTCCATTAGCAACGCTTTGTGAACGAGCCCTGCCAGCTCTCTAAACCCTGGGGAAGATAGGTTCTATCTCAATTGCCGCTGATGCGTTGAGTTTGCACAAAGCTCAAAATTTCTCTGACGACACCGCTCACCCCTCGGCAGTTAACGGGCAATATCTCTCCTCTTAGCGCTCCTTTGCTTTTGAGCTGAGCGATGGACTGGGTCAGGGCATGATTTGAGTAGTTGACAATAGAGACAATGAGGTCACAATTTTCTAGTTTTTGCTTGAGCTGCTGCTGAGGCATATGTACTGACGGGATTTCTACCAGCGTCTGTAGCTGATACTCCTGCTGTAGCTTTTGATTGACTCCCTGCACCGTATTTTCGTGACCGCCAATCAGAGCAATTTTCCACTCAGCTAGACTGAGCGGCGGCAGTGGTCCGTCGTCGGCAGCAGTAGCTTTATTATTCTCATCTGCGGTTCTAGAGACAGTCGCTAAGGCTGCGCCTAGCTGCACCTGGCATTTTCCAAACGCGGACTGCTGGCGCTCTAACTCGGCTTCAAGGGTTTGAATTTCATGGTCAGAATAGGTTGTTAGCTCAGCAATCTCTTTTTGTAGTGTTTTGCGTTTATTCTCCGTCTCGATAAGAGAACTTCTAAGGTCAGCAGCCTGCTCTGCAGTAGCTGCTAGTGCCTGGCGCTCCAGAGTCGATTGGTCTAAATCCTGCTGCAGGGTTTTGCACTGCTGCTGAGCATCGGCTAGCTGTGTTCTAAGATTGGCTTCAGCTTGCCGAAAGGCTGCTAATTTTTGCTGCAGCTGCTCATAGCGTCGGGTAGTTTCATGGAGCTGCTGGTTGAGGGTGACCTCGCGCTGCTGGGATAGCGTCAGCGTTCTATTTAGAGTCTCAATCTGACTGTTGGCAGCGAACAAACGCTGCTCTAGTTCCCCATTGGCTTGCTGTAGCTGTCTTAGCCGCTGGTGGGTCTTGCCGTTCAGCCCCTGCCACAGCTGAATATACCAGCGGCTAGCACGTTTGATTGTTCTCTGGAGAGTGCTCATAGCAACGTTTGATTCAACAACCGGTAGATTGTGCGCCTATTCTCCTAACACGCCTCTATTAGACATAACGCTAGCTTAGCCTCGCGAATTTGACCGTAAGTGAGAATAATTTTTTGACAACTGCTCCAAGTTTTATTTCCCAGGATTTACACACACCGATAAAATGCTGATTGCTGTTTTGAACGGTAATTTATGCCCGCCCCCCACATTCCCACCGTTGCTTGGACCTGGCCCATAGGTGCGAAATGGGAAACGCCGTATATTGTTCGCTACGCCAGTAACTTAGATGATGGCCCAGAGCATGGCATACCCTTGGGGGGCTTGGGGGCCGGGTGTATTGGTCGGGCTCCTAACGGTACGTTTAACCTGTGGCATTTGGATGGCGGTGAGCATATTTTTGAGCATTTTCCGGCATGTCAGTTTGCTGTGTATGAGGAAACTGCCGGAGAGTCTCAGACCTATGCGATGGCAACGAGCGGGAACGGGTTAGATAGCTGGCAATGGTACCCGGCTGGTGGTCGAGAGCGTAATCAGACGCGTACCGGTTCGACAGAACAGTCTGTCGGCGGAACCTACCATGCCCTGTATCCCCGCAGCTGGTATTCCTATCGGGACATCTTTAAGGCCGAGCTAACCTGCGAGCAGTTTTCACCCATCTGGCCAGATAACTATTGTGAAAGCAGCTATCCGGTAGCGGTGTTTGTGTGGACGGCCCATAATCCCACCGATCGGCCCATGACGCTGAGTATTTTGCTGAGCTGGCAAAATATGGTGGGCTGGTTTACCAATTCGGAAGCGTCACCAGAAATTCAGCAGCGAGAGGATGGCAGTCCGTTTTATGACTATGTGCCACCGCTATACCAGAGCACTGGCAGCTTTAATCAGCTGGTCAATAGCGAGACGGCCATGGGGATTGTCATGGACGGTGCCTGGACCGGCAGCCCAAAGGAAGGAGACGGACAGTTTTGTATTGCGGTAGCGGGTGCTGGCAAGACCACCTATCACACTCGCTGGAACCTGGACGGCGCGGATCTGTGGAACAGCTTTGCTGCCACGGGGTTACTCAGTAATGTTGCTGATACAACGTCTGCGGGTGAAGGTGAGCAGATAGGGGGTGCGATCTCAACCAAAATCACCCTAGCTCCCGGCGAAACCAAAGAAATTCCTTTTACCCTAACCTGGGACCTACCCGTCACCGAGTTTGCCACCGGAAAGCTTGCCTATCGGCGGTATACCGATTTTTACTCGCGCTCCGGTCGCAATGCCTGGCAGCTAGCTCAAGATGCCCTGGCCCACTACTCCACCTGGCGACAAAAGATTATCGACTGGCAGCAGCCTATCCTGGACCGCCAGGATCTGCCCGACTGGTTCAAAATGGCTCTATTTAATGAACTGTACGACATGGCCAGCGGAGGGACTCTGTGGTCTGCTGCCAGCGATATTGACCCCGTCGGACAGTTTGGCATTCTTGAATGTATAGACTACCGCTGGTACGAAAGCCTGGATGTACGGCTGTATGGTGGCTTCTCCACCCTGATGCTGTGGCCTGAGCTAGAGAAGTCCATTGTTCGCGCCTTTGCCCGCGCCATTCCCACCGAAGACTCTAAAAAGCGCATCATTGGCTATTACTACACCGTCGGTGAGGGAGAACATCTGGCTCCTAGGAAGCTCAAAGGAGCTACCCCCCACGACCTGGGTGCTCCCAATGAAAATCCCTGGCTCGCCACTAACTACACCAGCTATCAAGACTGCAACCAGTGGAAAGACCTGCCCAGCGACTTTGTACTACAGGTGTATCGAGCTTACCTGTTGACCGGTGGTGAGGATGTTGAATTTTTAGCTGAGTGCTGGCCAGCGGTCACAGAGACCATTCAGTATCTCAAGCTGTTTGATTTGGATGGCGATGGGGTCCCCGAAAATGGAGGAGCACCTGACCAAACTTTCGACGACTGGCAGCTCAAAGGTCTGAGCGCTTACTGCGGTGGTCTGTGGCTGGCCGCCCTAGAAGCCGCTATTAAAATCGGCGATATTTTGCAGCAGCATCAGAAGATTTCCGGCAGCTTTGCCATTGTGAAGTCCCAGTATCAGCGCTGGATCAGACAGGGCAAAATTGTCTATCAAAATAAGCTTTGGACCGGCAGCTTTTACCGGTTGGATGCTGAAAGTAATTCCGATGTGGTGATGGCCGATCAGCTCTGCGGTCAGTTTTGCGCACGTCTGATGGGGCTCCCCGACATCGTAGACGAAGAGTATATCGACACGGCCCTAGACACGATTTATGATGCTTGCTTTATCAAATTCAATGAGTATGCGGCCAGTCATGCCACACCACAAAATCAAAAATTTGAAGGGGCTCAGACCGGTCTATTTAGCGCCGCCCGGCAGGGAATAGCAATCGGCGCGGCTAATGGTGTTAAGCCAGACGGTTCCCCCCAGAATCCAGACGACACCCATCAGCTAGAAGTGTGGACCGGCATTAATTTCGGTTTGGCCGCTTTTCTAGCGCAGATGGGAAAGCGGGACCAGGCTATGGCCATTACAGAGGCTGTCGTACGCCAAATTTATGACCACGGTTTGCAGTTTCGTACCCCCGAGGCGATTACAGCTGTGGGCACATTTCGCGCCTGTCACTATCTTCGTCCCATGGCCATTTGGGGCCTGTATGCTCAGCTTTTGTCATAGCAGGAACATTTGTTATGTCAGAAAGCGTCATATTTAGGTCTATTGGACTTTTACAATGGGCGATGTTGACCTACTAGGAGGAGCGCTTTATGGGCGCATTTTCAGGAGACAATAACCACACGACAAACGGCAATGTCGGTGTGGCTATCATTGCAGGTGTTGGTGGCGATCTGGCTTTTCAAGAGTTTGAAACCGATGCTACAGGAGACTTGCAGGGCTATCTAACCATTGGTGGCGACCTATCAAAGCGCAAGATTGATCTGGGAACCTTGCCTGCCAGTAGCGGTTCGTTTAATATTTCTTTTCCAGGAGACACCGACATCAGCCTATTCGATACGGTAGTCGTGACAACTGATACCACCAGCGTCGGCTCTGCTAGGGTCCCTTAGCGATTATTTTCTAACTGCAGGCTGGGATCAAACTTGACCAATCGACGTATTCTGATAGGTGGAGACGCTCTTTAAGCCTATGAGATACCTGCCGACCGCGTTTATCCCAGCTCTGGTTTTAGCGACATTGCTGCCTGTATATGCTCAGGAAACCCCTCTGAACGAATTTAGTGACATGTGTCCAGCGGGTACAACGGCGCAGCCGCTACCGCTAGTGGGTGGTGAAGGCTCAGAAGTAGAAAAAACGCCACAAAATCCACCGCTGCCTGTGCCAGGACCTATCCCAGGTCTAAGCATTCGTGACAACTTTAATACTGATTGGGAAGTACCGGCTGGCACAGTCTACGACCAATTTACAGTAGTCGTTATCCCAGAAGAGTCGGACGACTACGACGTGGAAATCAGTCTCAAATATGGTGATGACACCAGCGATCGCCTTTATAACCAGGGAGATACTGAGCTAACCGCAGGTGAACCCATTGTAGTAACCGTTGAACCACGAGAAACGCTACATCCCTATCAGGTGAATATACGCGTTGGGGACGAATCCATCGGCAACCGCTATCGAGCTACCGCCATCGGCTGTCGTCGTGGACCAGGGGCTGTTACTAATGCGGGTACCTGCATTCCCTTGATTGTGGTCGGTGGTGACGACGACCAAACCGATGTAGAAAAAACAGTATCAGCTATCAACATCCCAGGACCCTTTGGCTTAGGGGTGCGCAATAACTGGAATACGGACTGGGTGGTACCGCTGCCTGAGCGGTTTAGTAGCTTTGTTGGTTTGGTTGAGAGCATTGATGAAGAGGAGGATGTCTTTGACATTGCCCTTTCGCTTAAGTATGCCGATGACAGTGCGGCGGAAGCCTTTAATGAGTCTGGCTATATCTTGAGTCCCGGTGAAAGAGTTGAAATCACTGCTGCGCCTGAACGGGATACAACGATGCCCTATCAGATCAATATGTATGTGGGCGGCATTGATAACAGCGGTTCTGACTATCGTGCGTCAGTACAGGGATGCTACTAACGGGGCTGGTGATGGTGCCTCTAAAGCAAAGAAAGCTGCTGACTAGGCGGTTTTGACGAGCCTAGAGTGACGCCTTCATGTTCTAAAAGCCAACGCTTACGGTCTAGACCACCTGCATAGCCGGTCAGGCTGCCATTGGCACCAATCACCCGATGGCAGGGCAAAACGATGGAAATAGGATTCAGACTATTGGTGGTACCGACGGCTCGAACGGCTGCCGGATTACCTAGCTGTCGAGCTAGTTCACCGTAGGTCATGACCGTACCGACAGGAATGCTCCGCAGGCTATGCCAAACTTTGGTCTGAAAAGCAGTGCCTCCCGGGTCAACGGCGATAGTGTCGATGGCCGTCAGTTCGCCACTTAGATAGGCTTGAAGTCGCTCTATCAGGTCCTGTGTATCCCGCTGAGAAGACTCAAGCAGCTCGAAGCGACCGTAGCGTTTGGTCAGCAGACGCATCATGCGCTGCTCGTAGCCCGTATAGTCGAGCGATACGAGTACAGTGCCATCGGTCACTAACAAAATGTCTCCCATCGGTGAGGCCAGCTTTGTTAGATGGAGTGATTTGGGTTCGTTGGCCATGCCGCCTGATAGGTGCGATCGCTACTGTGAAAAATCGTACAGCCCTACCATAGCACCCGGATATTGTTTCTTTTCTATCGGAGTGCCAAGGCGATTAAGCTGTTCTACGATCGCGTCTTCAGAATTAGGTTTTTTACGAGCCAGTAACACCCATACTCTTTTTTGATTTTGGAGTTCTGTTGTTTTAAGAGAATTTAGCTCTTGATAATGCTGCTGAAGATCGGCGTCGGACACTTTCCAAATACCAATATCTCTCAGCTGGCTTAAAACAACGTCAGATGCGGGCAGCTCAAATCGACGGTTATAAAACTCAAACTGCAGCTGTGCTCCCGGCAAGACATAGAGCTTATCGCCCGCCTGCCAGTGAGTATCAATGTATTCAATCGTCGGTCTCACGTGGTCGAAGTGCAAACTTGTTGGCTCTATCATACCGCGCAGACCTTTTTCTAAGGGTATGAATACTAGCGAAAACGCTATGATGAGGCTGATAGCGCTAAGTATTCTGGGCTTTTTTCCAAAACGTGCCAGAAAAAAAACAATCCCTTCTGCTAGAGGAATGAGTGCAAAGGGCACTAAAAATAGGATTAATCTCTCGCGAAACGGATATTTATGAAGAAACGCCGCTATCAAAGTGACTAGTAAAGGGCTGCAAAGGTACAGTAGCCGCAGCTTAGCGGTGCGATATAAGACTATGCAGCCGGTCACAAAGGCCACCATCGCTATACCGTCTGCTGGTCCAGCAAAGCCAAGGGGACGATAGAAAAAGCGACCAAACGAGTCGAGTAGCCAGGAGATATCCCACAAATTATCGGGATAACGTCCCGCCCAGCTGTCGGACAGTCCGGTATCCGTCAGCGCTTTACGAATAACAAAAAAATAAAGCGTACAGAAGCTTAGCAACCAGCTGCTGTATAAAGGCAGTCGTCTGAGCAAAAACTCTTTTAGGTTTTTTTGAGAGGTCTGCCACAGCTTTAATTTAACGATGTTGACTCCCTCAACTCCTGCAATGACAAAAATGCTAGGAAACGAGAGCCAAATACTGACGATACCTAGAATGCCAGCCGTTGCTCTTTGCTTGAGAGTGGTGGCAGCGGTGGCTAAATTAGCCATAGCCATAAATAGCAACAGCCCGATGGTGACATCCCAGCTGTAGGGCTTTAACTCACTGGCAAAATAAGCGACGTAGCCCTGGACAGAAAATAATAGGATGGCAATGGGGCGTACCCATGTCTCGGCCCAGCGTTGGGTAAATCGATAAAATAGCCAGAGAGACAATAAGCCTCCAATGAGTGGAAACAGCCGTAGAGAATATTCGCTGCTACCAAAGGTTTCTAGAAAAAATTTCTCCGCCCAGAGAAACAGCGGTGGGGCCGCCTGGTTATGATCTAAGGCGTTTAAAAGGTCTAAATAGCTACGGTCCAATAAATTTAGGCCAATGGCAACCTCGTCAAACCATAGAGACCGATTGCTAGCGTACTGAACCACCCTGATGAGTACTCCTAAGCCCGCTCCTAACAGGGAACAGATCTCTAGCCGATTTTGGATTAGGGGCTTTAGCTGGGGAGTAAGCACCATAGAGAGAGGAATAACGCGGTAGTTCGTTTTCTAGCATTCTTGATTTCAAAGGCTATCAGAAATCTAGTCAACTAGAACGGGACCACAGGTTTGGCAAATGGCCTCAATATGGCGATGATCGGTACCGCAGCAGCCGCCCAGGACGCTTAAATGGGGCAGCTGTTGTTTGAGAATATAGAACCGTTCACCTAAATCTCGCGGGTTGCCTGCATCTAGGGTTTCGGCCTCGTCGAGTTCGGCGTGACTCATCATGGAGGCATTGGCTCGGATGCCGCGAATACGCTTGACCCAGGGCTCTTGATTGATGATGGTTCGATCAAAGTGGATCGGATGAGCGCAGTTGATCATGTAGTAAGCCGGAGCGCTGTCGGTGGCCGCGTCAACAGCTGCGATCGCATCTTGCAACCGCGTACCATCGGGCAGACTGCCATCAGTCTCTACCGTAAAGGAAATCACCACAGGCATATCGATCTTGCGGGCAGCGAGAGCAATGCCAATGGCTTCATCAGGGTAGGTCATGGTCAGGGCGGATACCAGATCGGCTGCTGTATTTTTGAATGTCTGGATCTGCGTCTGATGATATTGTTCGGCCTCTTGGACACTCATTAGCTGGGAGGCACTATAGCCATCGCCGCGAGGGCCTATACAGCCGCTGATAACGATGGGGGTGTGGGACGTATTGTAGGTAGCGCGGGTGAGCTGCATCAGTGCGATCGCGCGGCGGTTAATATCGGCTAGAGCCGCAGCGCCATATCCCTGACGCATCCCCCAGTCGGCATTAGCTCGCCATGTGGGGCTTTCAAGCACCAGGCCCACGCCGTAGTCTTGAGCCAGTTTTCCATAGGTATCAAAATAGTTGTGCAGCGCTTCGGTACCCAAAGGACGATCCAATAAAGTAAACGCTGCAAAATCGGGCAGATCCCAACCCTGCTGAAAAAGCAGCACTGTTTCTAGACCACCATCGGTAATCAAAATATGGTCAGACAGCTGAGGTAGCTGGTGTCGGTAGTAAGCCATTGCTATGCTTCCTTACGTGTGTGGACGATTTGGTTTAATTTGATACAAACCACGCATCCCGATTCCTAAGGGAGTTTTGTGACCCTTATCACCGATCCAAAATCGATCAAAGCGCCATCTCCATAGAGCCGTGGCAAAATAGGCAGTGACCCGTGCCCCATTCCTTTCATGCTGCGTCTGTCTGAGCTAAAGCTGCCCCTTGACCATACAGAGGCAGATCTACACACCGCCATCCTAAAAAAACTGCGTCTCAAGGCGGCAGAACTGACTAGCTATTCAATCTTTAAACGCAGCTATGACGCCCGTAAGCGGGAGGAAATTCGGCTGGTCTATATTGTCGATGTGGAGACACTCAAACAAAAGCAGATCCTGAGCCGCTTTAAGAAAGATCCCCACGTTAGACCCACACCCGATACCAGCTATCACTATGTAACTAAAGCTCCTAGCAGCTTGGATCATCGACCTGTCGTGATTGGCAATGGTCCCTGCGGGATGTTTGCCGGACTGCTGCTGGCTCAAATGGGCTTTAAGCCCATCATTTTGGAGCGAGGGAAAGCGGTGCATGAGCGCTCCGTTGATACCTTTGGGTTTTGGAGTAAGCGTAAGTTCAAACCTGAATCGAATGCCCAGTTTGGTGAGGGCGGAGCGGGGACCTTTTCCGATGGCAAACTCTACAGCCGGATCAAAGACACCAATCATCATGGTCGAAAAGTTCTACATGCGAAGGTCAACGCCGGAGCTGTGCCCGAGATTCTGTATATCAATAAGCCCCACATCGGCACCTATCGCCTAGTCAAAATCGTTGAAAATTTACGCAACACCATTCTCTCCCTTGGAGGCGAAGTCCGCTTTGAAACCCGTGTGGATGAAATCGATATTGAAGATCGTCAGGTGCGGGGGGTCATACTGGCCGACGGCGACTATATTCGCACTGACCACGTCGTCCTGGCTGTGGGCCACAGCGCCCGTGACACCTTTGAAATGCTTCACCGTCGCGGGGTTTACATCGAGCCCAAGCCGTTTTCCATTGGCTTTCGTGTAGAGCATCCTCAGCCCCTAATCGACACATGCCGGTTTGGTGAGCAGGCAGGACATCCTATGTTGGGAGCTGCCGACTATAAGCTGGTGCATCACTGCAGCAACGGTCGTTCGGTCTATAGCTTTTGCATGTGTCCTGGTGGTCAGGTGGTGGCCGCCACCTCAGAAACCGGACGAGTGGTGACCAACGGCATGAGCCAATATGAACGCAGCGGTAAAAATGCCAATAGCGGTATCGTTGTCGGTATCACACCTGAAGCTGACTATCCCGCTGGACCACTGGCCGGAATCGCCCTACAGCGGCAGCTAGAAACGAACGCGTTTGAGCTAGGAGGCAGCACCTACGAAGCACCAGGCCAGCTAGTGGGAGACTTTCTTTTAGGGCAACCATCCACGCAGCTGGGGAGTGTTAAACCCACCTACCGACCCGGTGTGCATCTTTGCGATCTCAGCCCCAGTTTGCCAGCCTATGCCATTGAGGCTATCCGCGAAGCGATTCCTATATTTGATAAAAAAATTCCAGGATTTGCCATGCATGACGCTGTGCTTACCGGTGTCGAAACGCGCACGTCATCGCCAATTCGGATTAAGCGTGGCGATGATTTTCAGAGTCTCAACACCAAGGGACTCTATCCTGCCGGAGAAGGTGCAGGTTACGCAGGCGGTATTCTCTCGGCTGGCGTTGATGGCATCAAAGTGGCTGAAGCCGTTGCCCTCAGCATGGTAGAAAAAGCTTCGTGTTTAGTTTGATCTTCTCCTTTCGCTTCTCTTCTTTTGTATGAAATATTCCGATCTGCTAAAACATCCTGAAGGTGGCCGTTATCTCGAAGTTTATCGTTCTGCAAAAATACTCTCTACCGATAACAAGACGAGAACAGCCCTAACGCATATTTACTTTTCTCTTGAATCCCATGAGGTTAGCCGTTTTCATCGGGTGAATAATGACGAAGTCTGGAATCTCTATCAGGGAGAGGGGCTGTATCTGTATCAATGGGATGGTCAATCATCTAGTCTGGAGTCCATTGAACTCTCGGTAAAGTCTATGAACTTTTGCCACGTGATTCCGGCTGGCTATTGGCAGGCCGCCGTACCGCTCAAAAATCGGGTTTTGGTGGGCTGTTCTGTCGCACCAGGGTTTGAGTTCGAGGATTTTGAGCTGATTGACTCGGCTCCAGACGTGGCAGCAACTCTAAGCAAGATCAATCCTGAACTTAGCAAACTTCTCTAACTGCATGGCTCAATGCGTCGGGAGCTGCGAAATGACAGTCTGAGATTTTGATGCTTACATAGGCAGTGCTTATCACTCTAATCGACGATCGGCATTTGACACGGCTGAATTTTGCTTAGAGGATAAAAAGCATAGACACAAAGCAACTTACGCACAGTCCCTCCTGATTAAGAGGTTGATTGTTGTTAAAAAAACTGTTGTGCGGCCGTCTTAGCAGGTATGGCTATTCGCTATAAAGCATGCATGTTGGGGCTGGCTGGTATGCCTAGTCAAAATTAGCCTGCTTTTAAGCTTCAGAGCATAGCGCTGTTATGGTTGGAGAGTTTTCTAAGACAATAGTTGAGAATCTTACATCCGATGTATGGAAAGATTCTGCTGAGGGCTGTGATCGCAATCTCTGTCAGGCTCTAAACCTGTTACAGAATCGGTCGTTTTTGTTAGGATGCGGATTGGGTTTGCTGATGACGCTTGGCTACTTTAATTTAACCGCTGGCAAAGCAGAGGCAGAGCCCCTGAGGTTTCCCCCAGCCCTCAGAAACCTTGAGAGCTATCAGTAGCGTATTTGTAAGTCTTTTATCTATACCTGAGGCCGTAGGTTGTTAGAAGCTACGGCCTCGAATACATTCTTTTAGGGTAAATCCGGGTTAGTACTGACTGCCTGTTTTACGATGCTGAAGCGCCGTTATGCCATTGCTTTCTAATAGCTCCCCGCTGCTGACCTGAGCGTAAATGAGTAGATGATCACCTGCTACAACGTGAGTTTTAGGCAAACATTGTAAATAGGCTAGGGCATCTGTCAGTATTAGCTTGCCACTATCGGTGCGTTGGATATTCAGAGGTTTTGCTCCCACCTGAGAGGATGTTTGACAAGAAAAGTGACGCCGCACGCTACGACCTTCTTTGAGGATATTAAGTACAAAGGGTTGGGCGGTTTGTAAGCTTGCGATCGCACCATCTCCCAACGGCAGCGCCACCATAATACCGGGTGGGCTAAAACTCGCTTGAGAAACCCATGATGTTAGAATAGCGCGGCTCTCTCCGTGGTGTTCAAAAGTAATGACCCCGAGAGTACCAATAATTCGCCCCATCGCCTGGGCGGTGCGGTTAGCCTGAGCATCTCTTGCTGTCTGGCGAGGGCTCTGCTGTCGTGACCGCTTACGCAGCTGTTGGGCAAATCGAGTCGCTGCCTCACGACAGGTATTGAGCCCTGCTTCATCGGGACTAAACTTAATCCTCAACGGTTCAAACCCAAACTGATAGCCCGCATCTCGCAGCTTGTTGGCTAGTAAATCAATCGCCTCACCACTCCAGCCAAAGGAACCAAAGACTCCCACCAGCTTAGTTTTTGCGACATGGGTCAAGATTGTTCCTAATGCTGTCTGCACCTGCACTGGAGCGTGACCCCCGAGAGTGGGAGAGCCAATAACAAATCCATCACAGTCGGCTACGGTCTGAGCTAGGGTGTCAGCAGGTGTGTGCTCACAGTTAATTAACTCAACCGCTAGTTCTGTCTCAGTCAGCGTTTGAGCAATAGCGTTGGCCATAGTAGACGTACTGCCATAGGCCGAGGCATAGAGCACAGCTACCCGGAGCTGGCGCTGCGTCTGTGCTTGACACCACTGTCGATAGTCTTGGTAAAACCGGCTAAGACTGTGACGAATCAGCGGCCCATGACCCGGAGCCAGCAGGTTTGGGGTGAATGCTTCAAATGCCTTGAGTGCAGTTTCGACCTGTTTTGCCTGAGGAGCCTGGAGACATTCAAAATAGTAGCGCCGATCGCTGTTTAAGTTACGCCAGTCTGTATCCCATAGAGTATCGCTACAAACATGAACGCTAAAGAGTTTGTCGGTATAAAGAATCTGGCTGGCTAGGTCATAGGTACACAGACCGTCAGGCCATCGCGGTGTCGGCACGGTAACAAACTGCAGCCGATGATTTTGGCCGAGATCAAGACAGTCTCCGCTACGTACAGCTGCAATAGAGTGATTAGGTAGAGCCGTTTTTAATACATTGGCGGCAGGGCGAGAGCAAATAATAGTCGCCTGGGGTGCCAAAATACAGAGCTGCTTTAGGGTAGCAATACGATTTGAATTAATGTGGCTAGCGACAATATAGTCAAGGGTGGCTACATCGATTTGCTGTTGTAAAGACTCTAGATAGATGTCTGTAAAAGATTCTCCGGGAGGATCGAAAATCGCTGTTTGATCGCCAATGATAATATACGAATTCGCTGTTGTTCCTCGGCGACGACCATATTCAACTTCGAACTTAAGTCGGTCCCAGGTGCGCGATCGCAACACCCGTGTGTCAAGGCCGATGTCGTCTACTTGTACATCTCTTGGGCGCACTTTAACCGTAGGCAGTGATGTTGTTTCAGCGATAGATAATGTCGAAATCATGATAACTTTCTTCCTTGTCAATGTCTCTCAGCATTGGGAGATTTAGGGAGCAGTCAGAATATTGGGTACTTTTCATGCAATGTCTAGAATCAGAGTTGCAACAGCGCTAGTAATGGCTGCCTGCTTGGCGATGATGTATGGCTGTAATGCCATCTGGGTGGGCAACGCGACCCATAGCAGCGGTGCAATAAATAAGTAGGTGGCCAAAACTATTCAATATCCCGAATGCTACCAGGCAAACATCTTAGCGACTCATAGCTACGTTTACTTATGGCCACCTACTTAATCCAATGGTCGCTGGCGTCTACTCGGCTGGTCACCGTACATTCTAAATAGGCTAGAGCCTCAGCCAGAATCGGTGAGCCGTTGTTGGCGTTATAGGTGGCGATACCTGTAAAGCGGTCGGCACCGGGGGGAAACCGTTTGAGAAAATGTTTTGTCAACCGCTGATAGTTGTCTTCTTCTAAGACATTGAGAACAAACGTGTCGCTGCCGTGGAGAAGAGACTCCATGGCCCGGTCTTTGGCTACAGCTACTGCCAGACCCAAGGGCTGAAAGCTGGCCTGAATTACCCAGGAAGCTAGCATGGCGCTAGTGACCTCATCTTTACGCGTAGTCAACAGATAGAGCCCGGTGCTGAGCCGCCCAAGGGCTTGGTCCAAGCCTGACTCTAGCTGTTTGTTGCGTCGCGGTCGTCGATTTTTCTCTAGCCACTGACCTAGGTCGGTGCCAGCTTCCTCACAGCGCTGGTCTGTTGCAGCTGATGGCTCTGTTTTAATCAAAACTGGTGGAAATGCTTCGGAGAGTCCAAGCTCTAAAAACTGATTGCGCAGCGGATAGATGGGTTCATCATCACCGCCGCCGGTCTCAAACAGCCCGATAGCTTGTTTGTCGTGGGCAGCGGCCAGCAGTGTGCTTAGCAGAGGGGCAAACAGCGATGATGAATTCCCCTCCTGGGGCGGCATGCCAATGACCAGAGCAGCGGCCTCGGCCACCAGCTCTCTGACGTCGTGGGGGTCGGCTTCCTCCATATCCACCAGCTCAAGGTCAGTGCCGGTTTTGGTCAAACTTTGGGCAATGGCTCGGGCGATGCGATCGCTATAGCCATAGTCAGCGGCATAAAACATCGCCACATAGGGAGCCGCTTTTGACTGGGCTTCACTCCAGGTACGATAGCGCTCGATCCAGTTTTGGCGATGGTGCAGCAGTAGCGGTCCGTGGCCTGTGGCAACTAGACCGACCGTGAGTTTATCCATCCGTTTTAGGGCTCCCAATACAGACCGAGCATTGGGTCCCATCAGGCAGTCGTAGTAGTACTGAAAGTCAGCTTCCAGCAGCTGCGGCAGCTCATCATAGAGGCTGTCGTCACAGTAGTGCATGCCAAACACATCGCAGGTGTAAAGCACCTGGGTGCCGCTGTCGTAGGTAAAGATGGTGTCGGGCCAGTGAAGATTAGGGGCAGAGACAAATTCTAGACAATGCCCTTGGCCCAGATCCAGCGAATCACCGCTTTTAACCATTTGGTATTCAAAGGGGCGATGAATTTGGCTTTGTAAGAACTGGATGGCTACTTTAGAGCCGATGACTGTGATTTGGGGTGCGATCGCAAGCAGCTGACCCATCAAACCGCTGTGGTCCGGTTCAGTATGGTTGACCACGAGATAATCAATGGCTGTCGGGTCAATCAAACGGTGAAGACAGTCTAAATAGAGAGATTCAAACTTAAGGTGAGTTGTATCCACCAAAGCCACTTTGTCACCGCGAATGAGAAATGAATTGTAGGTAGTGCCGTTGCACAGCTCAAACTCAATATCAAAGCGGTCTCGGTCCCAATCAAGACAGCGAATCGCTGTAGAATCTGTGGCAATCTCTTCTATTTGTAACGTTAATCGTATTGACGCAGACGTTGTTGGATGTGAATCAATGAGGGTAACCATAGAGAGTATCTATCCTGGTCTCAAACTCGATGTTTGTACCTCTATAGTTGCTCTCAGATTTGGGTTTGTAAAATGTCAATACCCAAACCAAATGATAACTAAAGTTTATAACTTATCTAATATTTAATTCGTAATCTAAATATATAGAGCACACTCAATTTTGTGATGAAATTCTGATATGCCAGCTCATCATCCTTTCTAGAGTGGGCTTTCTGAATAGTTGAATCCTCATACATAGAGCACGTTGCTGCAAAATTAGGCGCTTGAAACGAGAGCATATTACCCATCGAACAAGCATTAGCAAAATGAGGTATGCGCTGACTAAATTATAAGTCTGAATTATAGCTGGGTTTGGTAATTGATTTGTGTTTGGTGCAAATTAATATACTTTCTAAGACGTTTGGAGATAGAATCAGATATATGCAAGATAAAAGTCTCATAGATTTAGATCTATGAATAAAGTATCTGCGCTGTCTCTTTGTCCGGATTTGAAGTTTCTCTATAAAAAACGTCGATTTATATCCAGTTTTGGGGAGAAGAAATCTCCTAGAAGCACCTCGAGCACCTCTTCTCCCCTTTCCTCTTGGTCTTTAATGACCTGTTGTTTCTGCAGTACGGGCTAGCGCTCTCAGGGCTGTTTAATGTACTCATCAATGGGGCCATTGTAGTCCAGACTAACCTGGCGGTCTCGACCTGTCCCTTCTACGGTAACAACGCTCAAAACGGTATAGTCTTCTGCAACTACAACAGCGGTGGGGTTACCCCCTCTGAAGGTAAAGCGCCAAACGTTGGGGGCTAACATTTCGCAGGGGGATGCGATCGCCGCGCCATGCATTGCTGGTTCGGCTCGATAAACAGATAGACCGCCGTTAGTGACTTCTGCCATCTGTCGGGCTTCATTTTTAGCTGCATTTAGCGCTATCTGTTCGGTAGGAGTAGTGGCGATGCAGGCACTACTATCTGACTCTTGTTTTATGCCTACCTGCGCATTGGCAGGCATCGCCGCAAGAGTTGTCAGCAATAGAGCAGAAAGTGTGGTGAGAGATTTCATCTGGCAAATTTCCTTGGGGGCTATGGCCATCTGTTATAGGATACGGCAATACTAATCGGTATCCGTGCGGTTTACCGATCGGCTCTTTCCTGGTACCAGCTATCGCCTTCGATGTAGGCACTTCCGTAGAAGTCTTTGGCCTATATCGATATCACAGAAGATAGGGCTCTAAGAGAATATTCCAAGTATTTTGGGCTTGTTCATATTCTTCTGGACAAAATTCAGCCCGTTCTTCGGGCAAAATATCATCTGCCACCCAGTCGTAAAATTCTGACGGATTACTGCCATAGGTGAGACATGCGATATTATAAGATCGCTGATCGCTTAGGCTATGTTCGCCCCAAAAAGGAATTTCTTCATCTGATTCAGCCTCTTCAACGGCATCTAAATCAAATTGATCAATACCGGCAATGACCGCGTCGTAATCTTCATCTTCTAGTAATAAGATAGCGGCAAATTCATCAACGGCATCTTCTTCTTGGCCTGTGATGGGCAGCTCATATAGATCAACTAGAGCATGACCTAGCTCATGATAGGCGGTAAATAAACCCGCATAGATGATCTCTGTAGCATAGTCACCCTGCTCTTCAATGGGAGCGATGTTGGCATAGTGCTTGAAAAGGTCATAGCATAAAACAATTTCAGACCACTCAGGCTCATACCAGGCATTGGCTTCATCACAGCTGCGAAAGGTAATCATGAGATCTTGAGGGAGAGCAAACGTCTGATTTAGGCTTTCTGCGAGATCATCGTAAAACTGAGTCTCCTTAAGGGCTTCTAGAACTTTTTGATGGCTGCTTTCTTCAGGTTGTTGATAGCTGACGATAAAATCCCCATTGTCTTCAGTGGGTTCTGTTGCACCAGCTATCTTTATGTTGGATTCTATATTGCTGTAGCCCACAGCCGCAGTTGAGAGTATACCTAAACCTATGCCGACCTTGAGCAGTCGATGTTTAATAGTCTGGTTCACAATATCTGTGTCGTATTTTGAGGAGTGCTAAAACCTTGAAAAAATCGTGTTGCCAATAGTTGTTACTACACCAATTTCTGTCGATTAGATCGTATTGATCATAGGCACAAATAGCCAAGAGTAGAAATACGCATACATTCCCAAGCCCCCAGCCTTGCCGCAGCAGACATCCAGTTTGAGTCGATAGTGTAAGAAATACTGCTGTGTCAGCCGACCCGCCAACGCTGAGCGTATTTTCTCAAGTAGATGCCGACGGCCCGTACTGAGAGAAATAGATGGGTAAAGGTTGGCAGCATCGCTGAAATACCGACGACAACACCAAAATAAATGTTTTTAAGGTTGTTGCGATTAGTGGGATTTTGTACAGCAGCTACAACGCGGGATTCGTAAACATCTGCTCGTGTGGCTAAAGACTCTGGTGAATGCTGAATAATGCTAATCAGCCAGCCTGAAAATGAAAAGACAAATAGAACCCACCAAGTTGCCACAATCGCGATGACAACATCAACGCTGAGGTGAGCGATATAGCTTGCTAATGAAGTTGTTTTGAGCGCGCGCTTTGCAATCCAGACGGTAATAAAGAACGATAGGCTATCAAATAAAGCTCCCAAAAATCCGACAGGGAACTGCAGCAAAAAATAATGCGCCCGTTCATCACCAAATGCTTCATGGGGGAATGCCGTAAGTAGGGCTAGCCAGTAGCAGCTGATGTTCAGCAGCGTAAAACAGATAAATAGCTTAAGAAAAAATGAGATAAAGCTTCCCCGATGCGTTTCATAGTAGTTGAGCAATCGCGATAGGGATTTTTTCCAAATCGCCATGATAGGACGCGCACGCAACCTACGGAGAGACGTTAGCATTTGCATAGAGGTTAGTTAAGTTGCGGGCTAGCTGCTCTTAAAGATTGAATCTGAGGATCCAGGTCCACTAGATTGAATTATTCCCTTAAATCGGCAATGGCATTCTGACCACCATAGCCAAAGAAATAGATGCCCGGTACCGTACCGTACCGTGGTGGTGCTTGTTTCTACATGATGGTGTTTGCTTACATGCGTTCTAGAACTGAGATGCCTAATAGCGACAGCCCCAGTTTGAGCGTGCGGGCTGTCAAATCGCACAGCATCAGCCGCGATGTCCGTTGGGGTTCGTCTGCCTGTAGTACCGCGCAGCGATCATAAAACTGGTTAAACTTCTGACTGAGTTCAAATAGATACTGACATAGCCGGTTAGGATACAGCGCTTGAGCGACTTCTACGATGACCGTGTCAAGTTCCAGCAAATGCTTCGCTAGTGCTAATTCTGAATCATCGGCCAGCAAGATGGGCGCATCGCCTAGCTGGGTAAAATCGATATCCCCTTTACGGCTAATCCCTTGTACTCGCACATAGGCATAGAGCATGTAGGGAGCCGTATTGCCCTGCAGGGCTAACATTTTGTCAAAGCTAAAAATGTAGTCGCTGGTGCGGTTTTGGCTCAGGTCAGCATATTTGACAGCGCCCATCCCCACGGTGGTGGAGACAGTTTGGATAAAGTCGTCGGACTCGTCGCGATTTTCGTCAGTAGTCCGCTGCTGTAAGTCTTTTTGGGCTCGGGTAACCGCTTCGTCTAGCAGCTCTTTGAGTTTGACAGTCTCCCCTGAACGGGTTTTGAGCTTTTTGCCATCTTCGCCTTTGACTAGACCAAACGGCACATGTACCAGTTCCACACCTTCAGGAATCCAATGGGCTCGGTTGGCTACCTGGAAGACTTGGGCAAAGTGGTTTGCCTGCCCCGCATCGGTAATATAAATAACGCGCTCGGCCTGCTCGTCGATGGTGCGCTGGCGGATGGCGGCGAGATCGGTGGTGGCGTAGTTAAACCCACCGTCGGATTTTTGAACGATCAGCGGCTGAGGATTACCGTCTTTGTTAGTGAACCCTTCTAAGAAAACAACCTGTGCTCCTTGGTCTTCTTCGAGTAGGCCTAGAGACTTTAGATCCTGAGCCACATCTTCAAGGAACGGGTTATAGAAAGATTCTCCCCGTTCTTGAATAGTGATATCCAAGCGATCGTAAATCTTTTGAAACTCTTTTCTAGACTGTTCGCATAGCAGCTGCCAGGCTTTCCGCGCGCTTGCATCGCCAGACTGTAGATCCACAACAGCTTCACGGGAGGCGGTCTTAAAGTCTTCGTCTTCGTCAAAGCGCTTCTTGGCCTGCTTGTAGAATTCTACTAAGTCACCAATATCTACCGATGAAGACTCGGTGATGGCTGCGGGACACACATCTCGAAGATGGGTGATCAGCATGCCAAACTGGGTGCCCCAGTCGCCGACATGATTTAGCCGGAGGACATCATGGCCCAAAAATTCTAAGGTGCGGGCGATGCTCTCACCAATAATGGTGGAGCGCAGGTGACCCACGTGCATTTCTTTAGCAATGTTGGGGCTAGAGAAATCGACGATGGTGCGCTTAGCCGGGGTGGCGATAGGAACGCCCAACCGTTCGTCTGCGTAAACGGCCTTTAGCCGATCTTGCAAGTACTCGGTTTTGAATTTGAGATTGATAAAGCCGGGACCGGCGATTTGTGGCGGCTCGCACAGGTCTTCAATGGCAAGGTTTTCGACAATCTTGGTTGCGATCGCACGTGGCTTATCCTTCAAGCGCTTGGCCAGCGACATGGCCACATTGGCCTGATAGTCGCCAAACTTAGGATTATTGGTTGGCACCAGCATCGGGTCCGTACCCTCCAAATCAGGGCCAAACGCGCTTACAAGAGCCGTTTGCAGACGTTGTGTTAGATCGTCGAGGGTGGATAGCATGGACGCGATATAAGCAAGCAACCTATAGCCTATCAACTCACCTTACACATTGCGCCACATCATCGATGGACGGCCAAAAAAAACTGTGTCCTACTTACCCAGTTGGGTGATGTCTCAATAGTTTTACTTAGGTAACGATGGGGACAGCCTCTGATGTCAGCCGGCTGGGTGTGTAATCATGCTGAACTATCGGCGATTCCTGTGTGTTGTGTGTGTTCCTGTACTGATATGTTTTCTGGGCTTTCTAGGTTTCCCTTGGTAATCCGTCTGAGCTTGAGCGTTCTTACCGCTAGCACGCTTACAGTGACAAGCTGGGTATCCATCGCTGCGATCGATGTTTGCGGCTCAGCCGCTTTAGCCAGTCGTACCTTTGGTCGCGATGGGCGAGACGGTCGCCATGGCCGGGCTGGGCGCAACGGTCGCGATGGCGCTGACCAAACAATCCGAGTCACCGGAGACCCCGTGCGCCTAGATCTATCAGGTACTGACGGTGAAGACGGCGGCTATGGTGAAGATGGCGAGTGGGTTCGCTGTCGCCGCCAGCCTCGTGATGAACACCATGACCTACATGCGGCAGACGGCGGCAACGGCGGCAGCGGTGGCAGCGGTGGCAGCGGTGGTCGCGGTGGCAATCTGACGGTGTACTACACCAATCCCAGTGAGCTACGGCAGATTTTGGTAGAGGCCACAGGCGGTCGCGGCGGTCGCGGCGGTCGCGGCGGTGATGGGGCCAGAGGCTGTGACTGTGACGATCGTCGCTGGACCGTAGAAGTTTGCAAGGATGGCAGCTGTAATCATAAAGAATATCGGTGTTACGACGGTGACGATGGCCATGATGGTCGCAACGGCTCCGACGGTGAGACGGGGAACCTGGGTCAGCTGGTATTGATTAACCAAACAGAGCCGCTGCCTGCCGAAAATCCGAATCAGTCCCATAGCGTATCGAGTCTGGCTAATCTGACGGTGACGCTGTCTCGCAATCTTTGGGAAACCCGTGCTGGAGCTAAAACCCTACTCGCTCCTGGTTCGACCATTGATAATACCTATCGAGCCTACATCGGCCATGTTGAGCGTCAGTTTGCCATCGATTGGCAGGCGCCGCAGCCGTCTCAGGGGGTGACTGACCTAGTAGATTTGGCACTACAGCCCGACGGTCAGATTAACGTTGATTTTCCAGATGCTTACTGGCTGCTAGGAGAAACTATTGAACAAGAAACCTTGACCACCTATCGGGTCGATGGCATTGTTCCGATAGCAGAGGTCACCCAGCTAGCGTTGGGACGCACAGAAGGACGCAGCCGTAGTTTTGAGGTCAACGTAGTCGACCTGGCCCAGCGGTCTAACGTATTGGATACGCGGTTTGAAGTACGCTACAGCATCTCGGATGACGACGGTCGGCGGCGGCGCTATGACCTACAGTTTGACGGACCGGTCCCTGACGATCTGGTGCAGCGAGACCATAACCGCTTTACGCTCTCTCTGGGACGGTTGCCCATTCGCTCTCAGCTCCTCAGCGGCGGCACCCAGGCCCAGGTAGAACTCAAAATTATTCGCTCGTTTGGGAGCAATGTGGCTGAACAGACGCTGACCTGGGAGGGCAAGATTTGATGGCCTGCCCAGCTAGCCAACCTGTGGTCCAAGCGCTTTGAAAGTTAAAGCCACCGGTAATGCCGTCGATGTCAAGAATCTCTCCGGCAAAGAACAGACCGGGGCATAGACGGCTTTCCATCGTCTTAAAATCAATCTCTTTTAATCGCACACCGCCGCAGGTAACAAACTCATCTTTAAACACACCTTTACCCTGCAGCGCATAGTCTCCCTGACAGAGTTCTTGGGTCAGCTTATTGATAGCTTTGTTGGAGAGCGTCGTCCACTGAGCCTGCGGATCGATTTGGGCGCGCTGGATAAAGTAGGTCCACAGACGTTTGGGGGCCGGTGTGGGATTGTGGTTTGCAATAGCGCGTTTCCCCCCTTCGCTTCTCGCCGTCTGTAGCTGGGCCCTGACATCATCCTGACTCAGCTGCGGCAGCCAGTTGAGCAATACTCTGCCCTGGTAACCCTGGTCATGCAGAGCGCGAGCCCCCCAGGCCGATAGCTTGAGCACTGCAGGACCGCTCAGACCCCAGTGAGTAATCAGTACAGGACCAGTTTGAGTCAGGGGCTTTTTCTGTCCTGGCAGCTTCAGCTTGACCTCCACTGGATTCATCGATAGACCGCTGCGCGCTCTCAGGGCTGCATCTTTCACAGTAAAGGTAAACAATGACGGCACCGGGGGCTCCAGGGTATGCCCCAGACTTTTGGCAATACGATGACCCTGGGGACTGCTGCCGGTAGCTAGCAGGATGCGATCGCACCTTACATTCCCTTCCCTAAGCCCAACAACGAATCCTAAATCGGTTTTGTTTATAGATTTAACCGGTGAGCGAGTTTTGATGGTGACTCCTGCCTTTAATGCAGCTTCCATCAGACAGTCCACAATAGTGCCTGAGTCATCGGTGACCGGAAACATACGTCCGTCCGCTTCGGTTTTTAGTTTTACACCCCGCTGCCGATACCAGGCGATGGTGTCCTGGGGCTGAAACCGAGAAAACGCGCCCCGCAGCGCTTTGCCGCCTCTGGGATAGTTATGGACGAGCTGGGCCGGGTCAAAGCAGTGGTGCGTGACATTACAGCGACCGCCGCCGGAGATGCGGACTTTGGCCAGACATTCGGGACCGGCTTCATAGAGAACGACGCGGGTATTGGGTTGAGCGGCTGCGATCGCGCCAAAAAAGCCAGCTGCACCCCCCCCAATAACTCCAATCGTCTGTTTATCCACTTCTCACAAGAAATTTTACGATTTGTACTTTTATTAGATTATATTAATAAGTGTGAAGGCATTTCAGATTTCTTTAGTAGAAGTCAAAGTGCTTGATAGTGATGATTGCCTTGGCTGTTCAGGACTTTGAGAGTTCTGGGCAGCCAGTTTCTTTTTTTGCGATATCGTAATAAAAGTTTCTAATTGTGTAAAAACGTAACGAACCCACCATGGCAAGCAAAGATCAAATCCGTAAGCACCTGTCTATTAGTTCTTCCGTTAAGTTAAACGGTTCTCGTCCCAGCAATGGTGAAGAAACCCAAAAACTACGGGTGATGGAGCATGTCAAGATCAGTAAAGGTTCCAAACCCGATAGTGAGTTCTAGAGCGGCTTGACTGGCCTATGTAAAGTCGCGAGCCGTGCAGCCGGTTTAGAGCTGGGCTACAGTTATCCCAGCTTGCACATCTCTTGATTTCTCATGGCCAGTCCGCTGTCAACCGACAACTACCGCCAGTTTTTACAAGCGCTCAAGGAGCGGATTCGTTCAGCTCAGGTCAAGGCAGCTCTAGCTGTTAATCAGGAGTTAATTTTACTGTACTGGCAGATCGGGCGTGAAATTCTTAGCCGCCAGCAGCAAGAGGGCTGGGGCACAAAAGTCATTGATCGTCTGGCCAAAGATCTCAAGCGCGACTTTCCTGAAATGACCGGGTTTTCGTCGCGTAATCTCAAATATATGCGGGCCTTTGCCGATGCCTATCCCGATACTCAGCAGGTGCAGCAGGTGTTCTCGCGCATTCCCTGGGGACACAACGTCCGACTGTTAGACGCACTGAAAGATCCAGAAGAGCGGCTTTGGTATGCCCGTCAGACGCTGGAAAAAGGCTGGAGCCGTAACGTGCTACTGATGCAGATCGAGCAAGGGTTGCACCAACAGACCAGTGTCGCTGTGACCAACTTTGAGCGAACGCTGCCGCCTGAGCAGTCAGACCTGGCCCAAAACCTGCTCAAAGATCCCTACAACTTTGATTTTCTCACCCTGGCAGCTGATGCCCAGGAGCGCGATTTAGAGCAGTCGCTGCTGTCTCATATTCGTGATTTTTTACTAGAGCTAGGCGTCGGTTTTGCCTTTGTCGGCAGTCAGTATCCAATTCAGGTTGGTACCAAAGAATACGCCATCGATCTGCTGTTTTATCACCTGAAGCTGCGCTGCTTTGTGGTGATCGACCTTAAGCTGGGGGAATTTGAGCCTGAGTTTTCCGGCAAGATGAACTTTTTTGTCTCAGCCGTGGACGATTTGCTGCGTCACGCCGACGACCAGCCGACTATCGGCATGATTTTGTGTAAGTCCAACGATGCGACGGTTGCTGAGTATTCACTGCGGGATGTGAATAAACCTATTAGCGTCGCCACCCATCGCCTGGGTCGCGAGCTGCCAAAAGACTTGCAGGGGACACTGCCCACCGTAGAACAGTTAGAACAGCAGCTAGAAAGCGCACTAGACAGTTAACAGGGGCTCTACCGTACGGGCGCGCTAGCCCAGCGCCTCATCCAGGCTAGCTTTACCCGCACCTGTGTAAATCAGCATGAGTAAACCGCCAATGAGGCCCACATTTTTCAAAAACGCGTTGATCTCACTAGCGTCGGCGATGGGGTTATGAAACATCAGCGTGGCTGGAATCAAGAAAATGATCAGCAGCAGCGCACCGATTTTAATTTTGTAGCCCAGCAATAGCGATAGGCTACCCGCCAGCTGAAACACGACGGTGCCAGCTGCTAGCAAAGCGCCTAGAGGCAATTGTTGGCCCAGCATATCGGCAAAGCCAGCAAAGCCGGTTAAGTGACTGATGCCAGCCTTTAGAAAAATGAGCGTCAAGCAAATTCGGGCGGCAAGGGGTAGATAGTTCATGGTTCAGACTGAAGAGTTTTGTACTGCTTTGGAACTAAATATAGAAACAGATACCACCACACCAGAATAACCAACGCAGCTGGAGCCGTAATCCACCAGCGGTGTAGCCATATCCAGCTAACGGTGGGGACGCTCAGACCGGTTAAAACAATTGACCAAGGCTGACACCACCAAGGTTTTTGGGCCCATAGGGACTGTGCTTGTTCTGAGGATTCCATAAATAAACTCAACACGGCTATACATGCTTAGGGTAGCTCGTGCCGTTGGTATCCATGGCAGCAGCGACTGGTAGGGGATAGCCGCCGCAATCATATTGAGAGCGGCGAAAAAAAAAGCGGTTGAAACAGCAACTGCTGCCTCGCCCGCTTCTTGTTAACCCACCCCAGGAGCCGTCTACAAAAGCAGACAGCCCCGGTTCTGAAATTGCCAGTGCCGACAGACACTAGCAAAGCTTGAGGAGTTCATCAGCACGGTAAAGGAGCATCGTGGTGATTGCCGCCTTGCTGCGCTTTCACGTTTCTATCTGTAACAGCCAAACATTTGGTGTAACGAAGTCATTAGAAACGTGTTGAACTATCAACTTGATTTAAGAATCTCATGGGAGTATGACAAATAGGTGTAATTACTTATTTTCTTTATAATTGCCTCTAAACGGTTGCAATCGATACGTTTTGCTGATCAGGTTACGTGAAAATGATTGCACTATAAGGAAAGCAATCGTTTTGCTCAGGATTTATAAAGAGGTACACGGCTGATGTCTGATGGGGAAAGCGCGTATGACGTCAGTAACTTGGATTTTTATCGTCAGTTTCATGGTAAGCAGCTGTACTATCGCTGGGAAGGCACTGTTTGGTGGCAGCCAACGCCAGAGTCGGATTTGGAGCAGATATTTGCGATCTCAGGTATGAATGCCACCAAAGTTTTCCTGCGTTCTGGCGAAACCGGTGACTACGGCCACCGCATCAACCGCGAGCTAGGACTATACTGCGACCCCGAAACCGGAGACGTGCTCACCCAGTGGCGGCCTCCAGACCGTCCGCCTGTGCCGGTAGTACCGATTGCCAACCGGATTGTCCAAGGGGATGTATCACCCAAAACGACCACCGTTCCAGCCGGTGAATCCTATCTCAAAAAAGTCCAAGAAATTCCCCTCAGCTATCCCCATCCGCTAGCAGACGATCCTCAGTATCGTGAGCACTGCCCCGGTCCCACGTTTCATGGCACAGAATATTTCACTACCTATGCCTGCCGTCCTGGAGTAAGTGTGCCAGCGCCCCTGTGGGCCAGAGACTGTCCCTGGCTTCCCTGGATGAAGCTGGGCTATCAGCATCCGGCTCGTCTGCGGTTTGAAACCACGATTCAGCGAGTCGATAATTTTGACGATCTCAATCCCAAGCTAATAGAGGTCATCCGTCAGCGCGTTCCGATTTATGAGCACACCCCAGATGCAGCTGATGAACCCAACGTGACCAGCACGACCTATTTCAAAAAGTATTTTGATGCGTACCAAGCTGGAGCCCAGTTTCCAATAGTAGAAACCGAGTAGCCGCATCTGTATCAAACGCCTCAGCAGCTTTAGCGAGCTGGGCGTCCCAAAACCAAAACCCAATAGTGGTTATAGGTTGTGCTAGGAGCGCTAATGCGATATCCCATCCCTACTTCAGAAAAGTCTGGATTTAAAATATTTTCCCGGTGACCACGGCTGTTCATCCATTGTTCAAACGTATCTTCAGCAGAAGAGTAACCTGCAGCTACATTTTCACCAACAGACCGATAAGCATAATTTTCTCGTCGTACACGATCTGCGACCGAAGACCCATCAGAGCCCGTGTGTGATAGCTCAAAATTACGTGAAACAATATCCTCAACATGAGCCTGAGCAGCTCTTTGCAAAGTATTTGAAAATCTCAGAGGTGATAGCCCTCGTTCCTGCCTAGCTTCGTTCATCAGTCTCAATAACTGTGTTTGTCTTTGAGTGAGATCGGAGACCTCATTCTTCGCTATGGCGTCAGGCTGATGCGATTCACCCGGCATTGCGACCGACTGAGCTTCGACCGCAGTCGATAAGCATAATCCAGTGGTTAGCAATACCGCTACTGAAGACCTGAACATGTTTTTACACCTCAAATACCTACGCAATCCATCTATGCCCTTAAGAGAAATGCTAGTCTTCTGTACGATGGCTAACGGTGCTTTTTGAAAGGTTCTTGAACTGTCATAGTGAGCCTACTAATTTACTGGTGGGCACGACAGCTCATTATAAGAATCCCCCGTAAACGCCAAGGTTTGCGGGGGATTCGGTTTAGATATAAGGGGTCAAGTAGAACCGTGCCTACTTAGATATAGAGTTCACGCTAGAAAGGTATGCAATAACTTGCTTGCCTGTGATTTCAATGTACGCCGTTATGGGGACTGTGAAAACCTGTATGAAATACGCCTATGGTCTGCTCACATAACCATCAATTTTCCTTGGTTTGTGTCTGCGATCACTGTGGGGTGTGCTGATTGACTATTGACTAGAGGATTACCGAAGCCAGCCACGGCAATGGTGAGCGCATTTCTGATAAGAAAAAGCCTCTACCTTGTGGATAGAGGCCGTGAGTGTGTGATAGGAAAGTTTGAAGAGAGAAGGGGACATAGCGTGTGCTCGGCACCTGAATTAGCGAATCAGCAGACGTCCTGCACTATTAGCGAACGACGGACTTCGTGCGAGCATCCAGGGCATCTAGCCGCGCTTCTTGGATGTTGTCTACTGTTTTAGTACGAGCATCTAATGCCTCTAGCCGAGCCGCTTGGATATCTTCAACAGCCTTAGTTTGGTTATTCAAGTGCTCCAGACGTAGCTTGTGAACACTGTTTTTTGTACGAGCGTCCAGGGCCTCTAGCCGTGCCTGCTGGATATTGTCAACAGCTTTAGTGCGAGCGTCCAATGCGTCTAAGCGGGTCGCTTGGATGTCTTCAATAGCTTTGGTCTGGTTGTTGAGGTGCTCCAGACGTAGCTTGTGAACAGAATTTTTAGTACGGGCATCGAGTGCTTCAAGACGCGCTGATTGAATACTGAAGCCTGCCGTCTCAGCAGATGCAATGGGTGCGATCGCAGCAGATGCAACCAGGATAGTTAAAGCAGAAAGAATAGTGCGTTTCATAATTAAAGCTCCTTGGTAAATAAGCGATTGACTTCATTACCTATAAGAATGCCGGAGCTATCTGAACGCTATCTGACCGGTAACTGAGGATTGCTTAAAGCGTTTCTGAGTTTGGCTGAGTAACTTTGGTGATGGACGTCACAGGAGATGTTGGCGGAGCCTCTCCAGCGGAGCATCGTAATGTCTTAACGAAGTAGTCTACGTAGCTGCATCATTGCTGCTGCTATAATCAGTAAGTTAGTACTAACTGAGCCCTGGCAATCGCTGGGGCTTTTTGCTTATGTTCTAGCAGTCATTGGCGTACCGTTTTTAACTGAAATGCCGATATTGCCTTGCTGTGAAGCTTTTTCTGACAAAGAGGAATGAGGCTTTCATAACCAGCTATTCAACTAACGCCAAGCGATGATTTGAGACTGATAGGTAAAGAAAACTAATGGGTTATAACTGAAACCTATATATATTTCATGCTCCCATTGGCCGAGATTATAGATAGGCTATGGACAGTGGTAGCAAAGACGATTTTCACCATGGCTGATATTTCTATTACTTGCGCAACAGCGTCTGCACTCTCTACATCGAGACAGAAGCTATCCTCTCCAACCTTTGAATCCCAACTCAAAGCTGCTATAGAACATGCCAGCCGTCTGAATGAAATGTACGGCACTAGCAATATTGATACGGTTATTGCCTGGAAAACTGTTGAAGCATTACTGAAAAGTCACGCATACTTTAGAACCTTAGTCGTTCCCAATTGGAGTTTAGAAAAGTAATCTGGCTAAGAGCAATCTGTCCCAATATTGCTTATTTAGCGACCGTTTCAGCTGCTGCTCATCAACTGTCTGTAGTTGCTTTGCTCGATCCCTTAGTTTCGGCATCTTTCAGAGCCTTTTAGGGCTCTTTAATATGTTTTGTTTCAATGTAGCTGGTGTTCAATGTCTAAGTCTGACCAGCCATTGTTAGCTGCTCAAACATATGAGACTCCTGGCCTATCTTATTTTTTAAAAACTCTTGCCAATGTGACAGGGGCTAGGGAGGCTATGTCTTGAGAATGAGAAACGTTTTGGATATGAACTGTTTACAGCTTATTATTGGCTCTGCTCTATGTTCTTTGCCTGCGTCTAATAAAAAAGCCTCCACCGTATTGGCAGAGACTTGAAGTGTGTGTAGGTAGAGTTTGAGAGAGAAAGGGTGCCTCATGAAAGGTAATGAAGCTTCACTGACGTACGGAGACGCACTCGGCACCCAAACTTGGTGCCTGACTCCGCTATTGGGCGACGGCCTTCGTACGAGCATCCAGCGCATCGAGACGGGCTTCCTGGATGTTATCGACAGCTTTGGTGCGAGCGTCTAGCGCTTCCAGGCGAGCGGCCTGAATATCCGTGACAGCTTTAGTCTGATTGTTCAAGTGCTCCAGACGTAGCTTGTGAACGCTGTTCTTAGTACGAGCGTCTAAGGCGTCTAAGCGTGCCTCTTGGATGTTGTCAACGGCTTTAGTACGAGCGTCTAAGGCATCTAGTCGAGTCGCTTGGATATCTTCGATAGCCTTGGTCTGGTTATTGAGGTGCTCAAGGCGTAGTTTGTGGACGGAGTTCTTAGTGCGGCTGTCTAGCTCTTCTAGGCGAGCGGACTGAATGTTGAAGCTAGCGGGCTCAGCGGCAGCGGCGATGGGAGCAACGGCAGCGGAGGCAACGAGAACGGTTAAGGCAGAAAGGATTGTGCGTTTCATAGTTAAAGCTCCTAGGTGAATCGGTGAAGTGTGTTTGCTTCATTGATTACTAGAATGCCGGGACTACCTGAACGCTATCTGACTAGTAACTGAGGGTTGCTTAAGGGGTTTCTGAGTTTGGCTGAGTAACTTTGGTGATAAAGGTCACAATCATCACCAAAGTTGCATGTGTATCTCGCTGCAGGTCTGTTTTTAATCATTGATCCAGAGGAGCCCATTGGACGCTGTTGATCAGACGCTCTACTTCTGCTTGAGCTTGCTCTAAGGTTATCGGTGTTCCTCCATGTACCTCTGCCCAGCGTTTGTTGATAGTGACTAAGAGCTGGGCAGCTGCATCACAGTCTCGATTGGAATTGACAGTCGTGATATAAGTGGGAAGAGCCACATGACAAAGAACTGAATCATCAAGCTGCTGCGGAGTCAGGTCTGTTGCGTCTCTAAGATCTGTTGCTAAAAGCAACGCTCCTTGCAGTTCGGTAAGCCTAAGATTTGTACCCTGAAGATTAACATCGCTGAGGTTTGTTTCCTGAAGATTAGTAGAGAAGAGGTTCGCCTCTCGAAAGTTAGCAGACCAAAGAAATGCTCTCTGGAGGTTTGCTTCACTGAGATTGGCCTTTTGGAAGTTAGACGCACCGAGGTCTGCATCCTGGAGATTAGCAGATAAAAGACCGGCTTCTTGAAGATTGGCAAACAAGAGGTTTGCTCCCTGAAAATTAGCAGACCAAAGAAATGCCTTGGGTAACTCAATATTGATTAAACTTGCCTTTGAGACGTCTACTCCTTGCAAATTCTCTCTGGGCCACGGTCTTCCAAACCACCGTCGTCGTCCTGGTGATCCGGGAGTAGAGTTCAAAAACTCTAGTGCTCGTTTTCGACCTCCATTTCCTGGTTGGTCGTAGGCTCCAGTAATGACCTGCCAGGCAGCATATACCTGCTCATCGTGGCGTTGTCTTTCTCCACCCGTTAGAAAGGCAACCAGACTGATGATGATAGTAATGTTGGCTAGCAGAGATAGCAGATCAAAAACAGCGATATTCTTGAGGTCTTGGTTCAGAGTATCGAGGGCGTGTTCTAACGGGGTGGACTCGTACCACTCAACAGACCGTCGCCATCGACGTGTTAGCCACTGGTTGAGTCTAAAACTGGAGCTGCTGACTGGGTTTCTCGCAATCCGTTTTGCTTTCTTCCAGTCTTGTTCACTGCTACCAGCATATCCCCGTCTAATTCGTCGCTGATAGAGGTCAAAGGCGATCTGCTGAGTTTTTTCTAAGCGCTGCTGCTGGCGTTTGGTACGGTTCATACTCTAATAAATCTTATGGAAGAGTAGAGGCAAGGATAACAAGATAGCTCATAAAAAAGCCTCTACCATAATGGCAGAGGCTTAGATTGTGTGTAGGGAGAGTTTGATGGGGAAAAAGATGCCCTGGGTATAAAGTTTTCACGGGGGCCTATTTGGGCACCCAAACCTGACTAACCTGAGTACTGCACAGCATCCGTTAGCGGATAGACTTTGTACGACTATCCAGTGCGTCCAGGCGTGCTTCTTGGATGTTGTCTACTGTTTTGGTACGAGCATCCAGCGCTTCAAGACGAGTGTATTGAATATTCTCAACAGCCTTAGTTTGGTTGTTCAGGTGCTCCAGGCGTAGTTTGTGAACGCTGTTCTTAGTACGGGCATCTAATGCATCGAGGCGAGCTTCTTGGATGTTATCGACAGCTTTGGTGCGAGCGTCGAGAGCAGCGAGGCGTGCTGCTTGAATGTTATCAATAGCCTTAGTGCGGGCGTCTAAGGCATCTAGCCGAGTCGCTTGGATATCTTCGATAGCCTTGGTCT